>Ga0153941_1000055_pt1 | contig 71451 bp, 74 predicted proteins | sample TSNJ025MetaG_FD_104733 | JGI IMG/M metagenome (GOLD analysis project Ga0153941, IMG submission 104733) | Attine ant fungus gardens microbial communities from New Jersey, USA - TSNJ025 MetaG | ecosystem: Host-associated > Fungi > Mycelium > Unclassified | place: USA: New Jersey, Brendan T. Byrne...
CTCAAACATCGCGTCCAGCACGCCCTCGGCCAGCACGCCTTCCACCGCATCCCAGTTCACCAGAAGCTCGCCACCGTTCTCAACAACCTGATTGTCAAGCCAAACCTGCGGCGTCTGCGAGATCATCCAGGCGAGATCACCGAACGCGTTGCGGACCTCGTCGCTGAACAGCTCGCCGAGACCGAGAGCGCTGGTGAAAACCACCGGCGCGAGCAAGCGGCCCGGCGGGCCCAGGCGCGCCACATCCCGCAGCACCGAAACTCCCGCGTATTGCGCGTGGGCGACGTCGGCGCGAAAGCGATCCTGAAGGCGCCTCGCGTGCTCGACCAACGAGCAATCGCCCGACATGTCCGCCTCGAGCAGAATAGATCCGGTAAAGTCGCCCACTACGCTGCCGACGTGCAGGTGCAGCGGTTGGCGATCGAACAAAGGCAGGTTCAGGACAAACCTCGGAAGCGCGCTCCACGCCGCGAGCACCTCGGCGAAGGCGGCGAGCAATATCATCGCCGGCGTGACCCCGTTCTCGCGAGCGCGAATTGTCAGCCGGTCCCATTGCGATGCGGTGATCCTATGCTCGCGCCTGACCGGCCGAATGTACTCGAGGCGTTCCGGCTCGACCGCGAACGGCAGTTGCGGCGGACCGGGAAGCGAGCCCAGACGCTCGGCCCAGTATCGCCGATCCGCGCCGTCCGGCTCGGCCCTCCTGTCTGTCAGATATCGGCGAAAGCTGTAGGAGATTGGCGGCAAGCGCATTTCCGGATCGGCATAAAGCCGCGCCAGCTCGGAGATGATCGTCCGGAAGCTCGCCGCATCGGCTACCATCATCTCGATATTGATGTGCACCCGCGAGCGGTGCGGCGCGATCAACGACAGCTGGACGTCGAGGCCGAGGCCACGCTCCATGTCGGGACCGCATCGCGACTGCTCCTCGCGGACCCGGTGCAGATCGACTGCCGCCTCTGCGTCGCTCGATCTGCGAAAATCCCGGAGTTTCAGTCCGCGCCAACGCGCCCCGGAGCCGATCTGCTGCTTTCCGTCTTCCCGGAACTGCGCGCGCAACATCGCGTGGCGATCCACCAGACGGCGTACCGCTTGGTCGAGCCGGACGGGATCGATGGCGCCCCCGTCGAACTCGAAGTAGAAGTGAGACGGAGCCGGCAGCGGCTGCCCCTCGCTGCGGCCGAACCAATAGGCATGCTGCATAATGGCGAGATCGAACGGCGTACCGTCATCCACGCTCTGTGCGTCGCGCGGGACCAGCGGGATCGCCGGGGACGCAGCGACGAGCTCCCACCATTCGCGCAGCGTCCGGCGCTCCAGCAAATCGCCGAACCGGATCTGGTATCCTCGCGACGCCCAGATCGACGCGAGCTTCATCACCTGGATGGAATCCAGTCCCAAGGCGATCAGATCGTCGTCGTCACCCACTTCCTCGATCGAAAGGCCTGCGAGCTCGGCAACGGCACGACGCATGTCCTGTGGCGTCGGTGTCGGAGCGATGCGGGCGGCGTCGTCGATCTTCACGGGGACCTCGATCGAGCCGGAGCCTGCGGCTGCTCCCTTGCCGCCGCATCGGCTGCGGCCTGCGCGGTGAGCCGCTCGCGCAACGCGCGTTTGTTGACCTTGCCCAGGTTGGTGTGCGGCAGCGCGTCGACGAAGTTGATGAGGTCCGGGATCTTGTACCCGGCCAGACCCGAGTCGCGCAGAAACCGACGCAGCTCCGCCGCGACCGGAGCGTTTCGGCCTGCGACGACAAACGCACAAGTCTTCTCCACCATATCCGGGTCCGGCACGGCAACGACCGCCGCCTGCTCGACGCCGGGATGCATTGTCAGGTACTGCTCCAGCTCCTCGGTCGGCACCTTCTCGCCGCCGCGATTGACGACGTCCTTGATGCGGCCCTCCATGACCATGTTGCCGCTGTCGTCGATGCGCACGAGGTCGCCGGTGCGCAGATATCCGTCCGCCGTGAAGGTCTTCTGGTTGTAGTCCTCGGCCCGGTAGTAGCCGCGAAGCGTCGTCGGGCCGCGGACCAGCAGCTCGCCGGTCCCGGCTGGCGCGACCTCCTGATCGGCATCGTCGACGACTCGGATCTCGTCGGCCGTGCACAACGGTCGGCCGGTCGAACGCACGGCGAGTTCCTGCGGATCGTCGAGACGCGTGTAGCTCAGGAAACCTTCGGCCATGCCGAACCAATGGGTGAGCCGTGCGCCGAGAATCGCGTACACCTTGCGCGCGACTTGCGGGTCCAGCCATGCGCCGCCGACCTGAAACAGAACGCCCGACAGGTCCGCCGCGAGGGGCTCCGCCATCTCCACCCACAATTTGAGAATGGACGGCATGAGAGTGGTCAGCGTCACGTGCTCGCGCGCGATGAGCGGGAAAATCTCGCCGGGACTGGGATTCTGCGCCAGCACCACCTTTCCTCCGGCGCGCAAAGTCCCGAGCGCTCCTGGACAGCCGAGCGCCGCATTGTGGGCGACCGGCAGGGCCGCCAGATAGGTCGAATTGCTGTCGACCCGCACCGCCTGCGCAGTCGCGCGAAGCTGAAACGCATAGTCGCGATGGGTGCGCGGGATGAGCTTTGGAGTTCCGGTCGTGCCGCCGGACAGCAGAAAGAACGCCACTTCGGCGGGATCGATCCTCGGAAAGGACGCCGCGCCGGAATCCGCGAGGGCGCGCAACGAGAGATGAGAACCCGGGTCGCCGGTCGAGATGACGTGCATCGGGCGCGGATCGGCCGCGCGTACCTCATCGGCCAGTTTTCGAAAGTCGAATCCCTGATACAACCCGGGAATGACGTAGGCACTCGGTTCCGCGTGCCGGCACAGATAAGCGATCTCATGCCGGCGATGCGCGACCAGCGCAAATACCGGCATCACGCCGAGGCGGAACGACGCGAGACTGATTGCAACCAGATCGACGTCGTTGGGCAGCTGCACGAGGATGCGATCGCCCTGGCGGATGCCCAGGCGCTGAAGCGCGCCGGCGACCTGGTGCACGCGCCCATTCAACTGCGCGTATGTCGTAGCCCCCGACCCGGTTACGATTGCCGGCCGCGAGCCGTCGCGCTCGAGCCATGGATCGAGGATGTCGCCAAGCACCTCGTCGGTCCAAAAGCCTTCGCGGCGATATCGATCGACGAGCTCATCCGGCCACGGTATGCATCCGGCAAGCATGACGAGGGTCCCTGCTCGATCCAATTCCGCGGAAGAGCGGCCCGGACATGTCGGCTATCGTCCGTCGATGCTCAGTGTATTGCAATCGTAAACAATTTCCATTCGAATTTAGCGCCGTGCGTGCGAGGCGCGACGCCGGCGTGCCACGCCGGCTGCCGCCCCGCGCGTCGAGCGCGCAAGCGTACGCAAAGACTGATGAATCCGATCTACGCATACCGGGTGTTGCCCCGGCCGAAATATCGCTCCCGCAATGTCTCGCCTTCGGGCTCGTATTCGCGCCGAAACAGCCCGCGCCGCTGCAGCTCCGGAACGATGAGCGCACAGATGTCGTCTATTCCGGACGTCGGCGGGCAGGGAATGAGGTTGAAGCCGTCAACTCCCGACCGGGCACGGAATTCCTGCATCTGGTCGGCGATCTGCGCCGGAGTGCCGAGCAGCCAGCCGGTCCGGCGGTGCGGGCTTCGCGAAAAAAGCGAGATCGAGCGCACGTCTCCTACCGTCCAGGCCCTTTGCGGATCGAAACGCCGCATGAAATCTCTGATCGACTGACTGGCCTCCAGCGGGATCTGCGCGAGCGGCATGTCCTGTGGATAGGCGGCTACATCGAACCCCAGCCATCCGCACAGTTTGGCTAGCTCGCCCTCGGCGCTGGTCAGGGCGCCGAAGCGCGCGATCTTGGCCCTGAGCTCGGCGCTGGTGCGATCCGTCAGCACGAACGCAGCCTGAAGGATCTTGATGCGCTTGGGATCTCGACCGAGCTCCTCGGCCCGCTGTCGAAGCGCGCGCACATGCGTGGCGCCGGTCGCGGGATCCGGCAGCGTCACGAAGACGAGCTCGGCATGTCGCGCCGCAAACGTGGTGCCCCTTCGCGAGGCGCCCGCCTGGTAGAGGACCGGCGTGCGCTGCGGAGACGGCTCGCATTGATGCGGACCTTGGACGTGGAACCAGCGCCCGCGATGTTCGATTTCATGCACGCGCCCGGCATCGGTGAACGTATCCGAAGCTGCATCGCGCACCACCGCGTCCTGTTCCCAGCTGCTTTCCCACAGGGCCCGACACACTCCCACGTATTCGTCGGCGCGATCGTAGCGCGCGTCGTGGCTCAAGTACTCACCCAACCCGTTCTCCGCCGCGGATCGCAAGTACGACGTGACGATGTTCCATCCGATCCGCCCTCGGGTCAGATGATCGAGGGAGCTGAACAGCCGCGCACATTCGTAAGGAGCGTGATAGGTGGTCGAATAAGTGACGGCAAAACCCAGCCTGCGCGTGATCGCCGCCAGAGCCGCGACAACGAGGACAGGATCAACAGAAGGAACCTGCACGCCATGGCGCAGAGCGGCCCGCCAAGAGCCTTGATAGACGTCATAGAGCCCGTGGACATCGGCGAAAAACAGCGCATCGATGCAGGCCGCCTCCAGCTTGCGTGCAATTGGAATCCAGTAGTCCAGCGAGCGGTAGCCCGTCGCCGTGCCGTCATCGGGATGTCGCCACAGGCCCTCGAACTGGGGTGACGGCGAGCACTGAGTCATGACGTTGAGATGCATCAGCGGTCTCGCGCCGACCGCTCGACGCCGGTCCGCGGCCTTGCCTCCATCAGCGCAAGAGCGTTGGTGGTCCGCAACACGCGATCGAGACGAAATCCCGCGGCGCCCAGAAGATCATCGAACTGCTGTTCGCTGCGGTCCTGTCCGCCGGCAAGCACGAAGGAATTCAGGTCCAGCAGCTTTCCGACATCGTAGCGGTTGCCCGGGGGTATCAGGGCCTCGATCAGGAGGAGGCGACCGTCGGGCGCCATCGCCGCGCGCACCGCGTGCAGAATTCGGAGAGCGTCCCGGTCGTCCCAATCGTGCAAAATGGTCTTGAGCAGGTATGCGTCGCCTCCCGGCGGAACATGGTCGAAGAAGCTTCCGACCGCGACCTCGCAACGCGCCCGCACCCCGGCAGCTTCGAGAACCCGTGCCGCCGCCGCGACGACGTGCGGCTGATCGAAAACCACGCCGTGCATGCCGGGATAATGCGCCAGCAGGCCGGCCAGGAACGATCCATTGCCCCCGCCGACGTCGACGAGCACGACGATGCGGTCCCATTCGTAGAGCCGGCTGAACATGCGCACGATCAGGCGGTTCGCGCTCTCCAGCGCGCGATCCATGCGATCGCTCGCCTGCGGATGGTCACGCATGTAATCCCAAAATGGCTGCCCGTGCACCGCCGGAAATGCCGGCCGACCCGTATGCAGCGAAAGATCGAGGCGCGCCCAGGCAAGCAGGTCGGCGGCCATGAGCGGGAATGCGTCGCGCAACGAAAGCGGATGGCGGCTGGTCAGCAGCTCGGCCAGCGGCGTCAGGGCAAAACGCCCCGTTTCGGGCTCGACGAACACTCCCTTGCTCGCCAGACACCGCAGCAGCGCGTGCAGGGCCCGTGCATCGGTTCGGGTCAGCGCCGCCAATTCGGCGATCGACCTTGTTGCGTCGGACAAATGATCGGCGACATTCAGCTCGGCGGCCGTGCGCAACGCCAACGGCACGACAAGATCGGCGAGCTCGACAAGACGGATCAGCGCTGCACAATCAGCTCGCGAGGTCGTCACGGCTGCAGCCGATAGAAGCGATGGAACCGCTCGTCTATGCGCAGGATCTCGAATCCGGAGAATCCCGCCTCCTGCGCGTAGCGTCGCATCTGCGAGGGTCGCATCACCGTGCCGGTGCCGGCCGACGGCTGCTCCGCCAGGCACACCGGAAGGCAATGCAGGATGCTCGTCGTATACTGGAACCGCTCGATCTCGTTGGCGGGGGCGGTGAACTCGTCCGCCACGTTGGCGTCCATGACCAGCACGCAACCTCCTGCCGCGCAAATGGCCCGGCAATTGCGCAACAGATCCACGGGCCTGGGGGCCTCGTGCAGCGTATCGAATAGGCAGACCAGGTCGTACCTGCCGCCGATACCGGGTTGGCAACAGTCCTGAAGGTGGAAACGGACCCGCTCCGCCAATCCGGCCTGCAGGGCATTAACCGATGCATCGGCAACCATGTCGGCGCTGATCTCGAAGCCGTCGACCCGCAATGCTGGATAGGCGCGCGCCAATGCGATCGCGGCCCAGCCGGCTCCGCACGCGATGTCGGCGACGCACGCGCCTTCGCCGACCATGCGCGCATGAATGTCCGGCAGGGCGCCGCGAACCCACCCCGCAATGCTCTGCTCGAACAAGGCGCGGTTGGAGCCGCCGTGCCCGAACCGCCAGTCCGGGCCATATGCGGCGTCGGTGAGACCGCCGCCCGAACGGTAGGCGCCGAGCAGCTCAGGCAGCGCGCTCGCCACGGCGCCGAGCGGCACGATGCCCGCGACCCTGGAGAACGGACTGTCACATTCGAGAAGAACTTCGCGGTGGGCTTGCGGCAGCGAGAACACGCGATCTTCCGGGCTGGCCGGCGTCTCGACCTTGATGAGTCCGGAAACGGCCTGCTGCTCGAGCCATTCCTGCGCGTAACGCGGCGCGATCCCGGCACGCCGCGCCAGCTGCTCGGCGGTGGCCGGCGCCTCGGCCAACGCCCGGTACAGGCCCAGCCGGATGCCGATATAGTTGCACAGCATCTCCTGCGTGGCCAGGCAGCCCAGCCACAGCCGGATCGACAATGCCTGTGCCTGCTTGCGATCCTGCAAGGCTAGCCCGCCCGTATCTTGCGCGACTTCGCGGCGCCCGCGATCAATCCGAGCCTGTCCAAACCGAGTCGAACCCGCTCGGTCATCAGGCTGACCTGCTCGAGCGAGTGGATCACCCGCGCAAAGACAGTGCTCCGGTATTCGACCATCATCGGGTTCGATCGGGTGAATTCCATGCCTTCGGCCGCATCGATCTCCAAACGATCCCAGATCTCGGTCAGCAGATATCGTCGACTCAGCAGATCGGCCGCCTCCAGGACGAAGTCCTCGCGGTACCGCAGCTCCGCCGCGCTCATCCGCGCGTACAGGTCATCCAGCAGCAGGACGCCGAACGAGACATGCCGTGCCTCGTCGCGCGCGGTCAACTGCGTTATCTTTCTGATCAACGGGTCTTCGAACGTGAAGGCGGCAAGGCGAAACGCCGCCAGGGCCAGGCTTTCGACCATGATATGCATGCCGAGCGCCTGGATGTCCCATTGGCGGTCGCGCAGGATCTGCTCGATCAGACGCTCGAACGATTCGGAAACCGCGTAGCGACTCGGCACGCGCTCATTCGCGTACCGAGCGAACACGGCGACGTGCCGGGCCTCCTCGGCCGCCTGGATGGCCGCATAGCTTTTCCCATCGACGTCCGGGAGCACTTCCGCGAGCCTGGCGCTCACGACCAGTGCGCTCTGCTCGCCATGCAGAAACTGGCTGATCATCCAGGACTGCTGCTCGTGCTGGAAGCGCGCCCACATCGAGTCGCCATAGCGCGCCAAGCTCGAGTTCGCGAAAGCGGCCCGTCCGAATGCGGATTGCGTCCCGCTGTCGGGCGGCTCGCGGCGGTTCCACTCCACCTCCGTGAGCTCGTTCCATTGCGAATGGCGTGTCGCGTCACGCAGGCGCTGAATCCGCGGATTGCCCGGGCCGTAATCCCAATTGAGAAGTACGTCGGTCGACACCGGAACCATCAAACCAGGCATCATGTCCTCTCCGCGGCGTCGCTCAAAAGGTCGCGCCCGAGGTTCTGCAGGAAATCCCAGCTGTTCCAGGCGTGCTGGGTGGCCGTGTGAATATCGCGCAGCCGCCGCTGGAGCGGCGAGGATTCCCAAACCGACGACGAACGCGCCAGCGCGTGTGCCGTGTCCGTGGCGTTGACCGCCAGCCCCATCACTTGGTTGCAGGTGGCGCGCAGGCTCGACCGATCCACCGGCGACAGGACCGCCCCCTCGATCGCACGTTCCACCAGTTCGGCTTGCGTATAAAGCAGGGCCCGCGCGGCTTGCAACTGCATATGCGCTTCACCGAGCCGGCACTGAAAGACCGCATCGTCCGCCAGGCGGGAACGGCCGAAGGCGGGCCGCTTGCCGGATGCGCCCACGCCTATCACGTCGTCCACCGCTCCCGACGCAATGCCAACCGCGACAGCGGCGATGAAAATCCCAGCGTGGTCGACAAGGGGTATCGCCTGAACTCCATCGCGCTTGCGGTCGTGCGCGGCCAGCGAGCAGGTCCAGTCATCGGCGCAAATGCGATTCCGGACCTGCACATCATGGCTGCCTGTTCCACGCAAGCCGAGCGCGTTCCATGTATCCAATATTTCGACGTCCTCCGCGCGGAACACCGCAAGCCGCGTCGTCGGAAGACGTTCCGCCGTCAGCGCGATCCGCCGGTTCTCCACCTCGAAGCATTGGACATAGAGCCAGTCGACGAACTGGCATCCGGTGACGAAGGGCCAACGGCCTGTGACCCGCCAGCCGGCTCCTGAACGCGAGGCACGGCCTTTTGGCGCGAACGCGCCCGCCGCGAGCAGATCGGGGCCCGAGGCATAGACCGTCTCGAGCGTGGCCCGAGGAAGGTAGCCCATGATGACCTGCGCCAGGGCACATTGCGACGCGATCCATCCCACCGACCCGTCCGCCTCGGCGAGGGTCTCGAAAACCAGCAGCGCCGCGCTGTAGTCCGGCGCTTTGCCGGTTTTCCATTGCGGGGCGAACAGCCGATAGCACCCGGCTCTGCCCAGTTCCTCGACGAGATCGTCCGGCAAGCGTCGGGTCTTCTCGATTTCAGCCGCACTTGCCCGAATCCTGGCCTGGACATCGGCAAGCCCCGAGAGACTCTGCTGTGCCCGCATCAGTTGATCCGCTCATTGGGCGCGTCAAGCCGCAGCCAGATATTCTTCGGACGCGTGAATTCGCGCAGACCCGCAAGCCCGCCCACTCGCCCGAATCCGCTCTGCTTGTATCCGCCGAACGGCATCGAAGGTGTCAGCGCCGCCATGCCGTTTATCCAGATGGTTCCCGCCTCGATGGCGGCGCTTGCGCGGTGCGCCCGGAGAAGATCGGCGGTCCAAACAAAGGCCGAAAGCCCGTAGGACGTGGCGTTCGCCTTGCGCACGGCGTCCTCCTCCCCCTCGAAAGTGATGACGGAGACGACGGGACCAAAAATCTCCTCGCGCGCGAGCGCGCTCTCGGCGTCAACGTCGGCGAAAATCGTCGGCGCTATGAAGAAACCGTCGGCGAGATCACCATCCATGCGGTTGCCACCGGCGATCAACTTGCCGTGCTGCTGGTGCCGCGCGCTCTCGATGACGCCGAGCACGCGCCGGCAGGCCTCCGCGCTGATCAACGGCCCCATATGCGTGCCTGCATCCATCGGGTCTCCCACCGCGAGACGCCGGACCAGTCCCTTGAGCAGGACGAGGAACTTGGCGCACACCTCCTTTTCGATCAGGACTCTGGTGGGGAGCGCACAACCCTGTCCGCTCAGTCCCGCCATGGCGCTCATCGAATGCCGCGCGGCGGCCAGCAAGTCTGCGTCCGAGAACACCAGCAGGGCAGACTTTCCTCCAAGCTCCAGGCAAAGCGGAACGATGTTTTCGGCGGCCGCTGCCATGACGCGCCGCGCCGTATCGCGGCTGCCGCAGAAATGAATCTTCGAGACGCCGGGGTGTCGAACCAGGGCCTCGCCCGCCTCCGCGCCCCCGGCCACGACGTTGATCACACCGGGCGGAACCCCGGCCTCCAACGCGAGGTCGGCAAGGCGCAGCGCGACAAACGGCGCCAGCGGCGACGGCTTGAGCACCACGGTGTTCCCCACCGTCAGAATCGGAGCCAGAACCTGGCTCGCTGCGACCAAAGACGCGTTCCAGGGAACAATCGCGGCGACGACGCCGTATGGCTCGTCAATCGTGTAATTGAAAGTGCCGGCGCCAGCGGGAACGATTTCGCCGCCGATCTTGTCCGCCCACTCGGCGTTGTAATGGAAATAGCTCGCCGCCGCTTTCGGAAAATCCGCGGAAAATGCCACAGGAGTCGCGGTCTCGACGGTCTGGATCGCGGCTAGCTCCTCTGCGTGCGCGAGCACCGCTTCGCCGATCGCCCGCACCAGCCGGCCGCGGTCGCGGTGTGCCGTCTTGCGCCACCCTGGCAGGGCCGCTTGCGCTTCACGCACCGCGAGGTCGATCTCGAGCGGGCCTGCCAGCGGGATACCACGGGTTGCGCGGCCCGTGGCCGCGTAGATATGATACTGCTCGCCGCCACTGGCATCGCGCAGCCGTTTGCCGCCGATCAGCAACGACGGCAGCGGGAGGCTATGGATCGCAGGCTCGATCATTGCCTGGACTCTAACATGCGTTGGTCGGGTTTGCACTGCTGACAGCAGGATCGTCGCGATGCCGCCGAGGATCGACGGAAAATTCCATTTGGTTCTCGTGGTGAGAGAAGCGCAACGAAGTGCTGATTGGTACAGCCGAGTCTTCGGCTTCGTGATGGTCCGCAAATCGCCGGCGGGGAGCGTTTTGACGGGTCCCACCGGCGGAACGACGCCGTTCAATTTCACGACGCTGTTTCATGTCCCGACCCGCCTGTTTCTCGGCCTGGCGGAGCCCTGCGATCGTCCGGCCGATCCGTTCGACTGGCGCCGCGCAGGTCTTCAGCACTTCGCGTTTCACGTCGAGGAGCGGGCCGAGCTCGACGAATGGTCGCGCCATCTTGAGGGCCTCGGGATCGCGCATTCGCCGGTGCTGGCCGAAGGCCCCGGCCTCGTGGTGCGTTTCCACGACCCGGATCAGATACCGGTCGAGGTGTGCTGGCCGGACTTGGCGCATTGCGAGCAATTATTCACCATCGTGGCCCGCTCGCGGGCGCGCGCGGCTCGGGAGCGGCGGCAACAAAGGCGCGTCCCGTGACGGCGTCCGAGCGCGACCTCCTGCACTGGATCGACGATCCGGCGACCGGCCGTGCCCTTCATGTCGCCGCCGCGGCGGACTGGCAGCGGCACGCCTGCGAGGACGTCGCTCGCCTCGTCGTCCGGGCGTCGAACGGTCTGCGCGGGTCCGGCGTTCGGCGCAATGATGTGACCGCCATGGTACTGCCCGACGTCCTCGAGCTGACGGCCGCGCTGTTCGGATCGATGCTCGCCGGGGCGACGCCTTGCGTGCTCGCTCCTCCCCGCGCGTTTCAGGACGTCGCCACCTATCGCGATCACTTTCTCCACGCCATCGGGACGATCGCGCCCCGGCTCATTGTAACGACAAACGAGATGGTGCCCGCGCTCTCGCAGATGACCGGCCCTGCCGTCCGGATATGTCGGATCGACGAATTGCTGACGGCCGATGGTTCCGGCAATGCCGCGATGGGTCCTGCGCGCGCCGATCGTGCGCTGATCCAGTTCACCGCCGGCAGCAGCGGCCAGATCCGCGCCGTGGGCCTGCCGTACGAAGCCCTGCAGGCGAACGTCGCGGCGATCTACCGTTGGCTGGACTGGTCGGACTGCGACAGCGCCGCGTTCTGGCTGCCGCAGTATCACGACATGGGCCTGATCGGCGGCCTGATCGCGCCGCTGGCCCGCGGCTGCGACCTGTGGCTCATGACGCCGGAACAATTCGTCCGCCGTCCGCTCGAATATCTGCGGTGCTTCGCAGAGCGCGGAGCGAGGCTTACCGCCACGCCGGCTTTCGGGCTGGACCATATCACCCGCCGGATCGGGCCCGACGATCTTCGCGGGATGGACTTCTCCGGGGTCAAGGGATTCGTGATCGGAGCCGAGCTGGTGGACCCGGCGACCCTTGCCCGGTTCCGCGACCTGCTGGAGCCGTTCGGGCTGCCGAGCGGCTCGCTGCTGCCCGCCTATGGCCTGGCGGAGGCGACACTTGCGGTCACCGGGGTCGAGCCCGGCGCGCCATGGACGGTTCGTTCGCCCGTGAGCGGAGGAGCCGCGGTGGTCGGTTGCGGTTCTCCGCTTGGCGACGTCGAGGTCGCTATCCTCGACGAGAACCGCCGACCGCTGCCGGAAGGCCATGTCGGCGAGATTGTGATTCGCGGGCGCTCGCTCGCGCCGGGATATCTTCGGGCGCAAGAATCGGACTCTGTCACCTCGTTCGGCAATGCCGAGCTGTTCTCGGGCGACGCAGGTTTCCGCGTCGGGACCGAGATTTTCCCGCTCGGCCGTCTCGGCGACAGCATCAAGATCCGCGGACGCACGCTGTTCGCCGAACTGCTCGAGGGCGAGCTCAACAAGCTCGGGCACCCGCGGGAGCACAATGCCGTGCTGCTGGGCGTGCGCGCCGGCCGCCCGGCCGTGGTGTGGATCGCGGAGCGCGGCGCCTCGTCCGCCTCGCGCGAGGCCCTCGACCTGCTGTTCCGGCTGGCCGAGGGCGCGGATGTCGCCTTCATTCAGGCGGCCAAGCGCAGCATCTCGCGTACTTCGAGCGGCAAGCCGCGCAGGCGCGTGCTCTGGCACGCCTTCGTCAGCGGCAGGATCGACGGCAACATTACTGTCTACACCGGGCACGAGACGTGATATGATACGCTTGCTACGTAGACGCGCAACGAGGGTTGCTCCCGCATGACAGCCGACCAACTCGCCACGACCATCCCCCGCTGGACCGATGAAAGCGTTCGCAGCCTGATCCGCGAAGTCATTGTCGATCTGGCGCCGTCTCCCGGGGAGATCGTGGCCGAAGCGCGACTCGTCGAGGATCTCGGCTATCATTCGCTGTCCCTGCTGGAGCTCGCTTTCTCGCTCGAGGACGAGTTCGACCTTCCCACCATCGATGAGCCGACCGCGCGACGCATTCTGACGGTCGGAGACGTCGAGCAGCACGTCCTCACCCATCTCAGATCGACCGGTAAGGTGATTTAGTCGGCCTCCACGCATGAGAGGAGATGCGCCGTGACGATTGCCACTGGCTTGCGGATCGACCAGGAGCGCCGGCTGACCGCCGCATTGATGATCATGCTGGGATCCGACGGCTTGCGGGTGCCCGGACTCGACACCGTGAGCGCCCAGGCCAAGCACGGACCGGTCCCTCTCGGCTTGCCGGAGCTGCTGCTGCTGAACGCGCTCATATGCGGGGGTCGGTCGCTTTCCGGATGCATCGAAGAGATCGCCGATCGAACCGGAACCGAAGCCGAGCGGCTGCGGGAGCTGATCACGAAATTGTGGGAACGCGGGCTGCTGGTCGAAGCCGCGGCGACGACGCGCGCACGGCGGCCGGAACCGGTCCTCGTCGCGGCCGACCGTTCGATCACGTTTGCGGCCTCCGCCTCCCTCGCCATCTCCACGCCCCGCCTTTTCCGCCTGTCGGGCGAGGGCTTCGAGCACATCGATCATCAGGGCCGCCTGCGTGCGCATCTAGGTCCGGTCGAGCTCGCGGCGGCGAGCGAGTTTCGCCAGGCCGTTGCGGTCCAGCACGCCTTCGAGGCGCACCGGGTCTCCTGTGGGAGGCTGGCGCTCGATCGGCCGGCCTTCGACGATCTGGTTCGACGGCTGGGCGCGGCGGAGCTACTGGAGGCGGTGAAGTCGCAGGATATCGTCGAATCCGGCCCCGACATGCGACGTGGGCGCCCGACCTTCGGACGCGAGCGGGCCGCCGATCGGGACTGGCAGCGGTTCCAGCGGTTGAACGGCTTGATGCGCCAGCGCGCCCGGGAATGCGAGGGCGCGGAGGAAGCGCGCGAGAAGCGGACCGGGCGGCAACGCGTGAAGGTTGTATCCGTTCAGCAGAACGGCATCATCTTTCCCCTTGCGCTGGGGATGATCGTAGCCTTCGCGAAGGCCTACGACGGCGGCCGGCTCAACGAGCATTATGTGTTCCATCCGGATTGGCTGATCCGGCCGGCGAAGGTCCGCGCGCTCACGCAACGGCCCGGCATCTTCCTGTTCTCGAACTACAATTGGTCGCACCGCCACAACTTCACGGTCTCCAAGAAGGTGAAGCAATTGAGCCCTTGGAGCCTCACCGTCCATGGAGGCCCGAACACGCCGAAGTACGAGGCCGACAGCGAGGCTTACTTCCGCGCCAATCCGGACGTCGACATTACGGTGCGCGGAGAGGGCGAGCGGGCGGTGGCCGAGGTCCTGTCAGCGCTGGTCGATCGTGTCGGCGACGGGCCGCCGGATCTGTCGGTTCTTCGCGACGTTCCCGGGATCTCGTATCGCAACGGGGAGCAGGTCGTTCGTACGCCCGATCGCGAGCGCATCGTCGATCTCGACGCAATTCCCTCGCCGATCTTGACCGGTCTGTTCGACGATTACGAGGGAACCGAGCTTGGAATCGTCGAAACCAATCGTGGCTGCCCCTACTCATGCACCTTTTGCGACTGGGGCTCCGCCATCGGCTCGCGAATCCGCCAGTTCTCGATCGAGCGGGTTTTCGCGGAGCTGGAGTGGTGTGCCTCGCACCAAGTCGCAGGAATCATGTGCGCCGACGCGAACTTCGGCATTTTCGAGCGCGACGTGCTGATCGCCGAGAAAGTGGCGGAGCTCAAGGAGAAATACGGCTATCCAAACGGCTTTTCGGTCAGTGCCGCGAAGAATTCGACCAAACACACGAAGCGCATCATTGAAATTCTCGCGGATTCCGGCGTGATGTCGAAGGGCAGTATCGGCGTGCAATCGACCGATCCGCAGACGCTGCGAACGGTCGGACGATCCAACATAAAGCTGGAGAAATACGACGAGCTCACCACCGAGTTCCGCAGGGCCGGCCTGCCGCTCTGGGCCGACCTGATGTTCGGGCTCCCCGGGCAGACGGTCGCGTCGTTCCAGAACGACCTGCAGGGATGCATCAATCGCGGCGTGTTCCCGCGGATGTTCATGACCGAGCTTCTGGTCAACAGCCCGATGAACGAACCCGCATACCGCGAGAAGCACCGCATCAGGACGGAGGCGTCACCCGACGGGTCGAGGCAGCTGGTCGTCGCCACGGCGACGTTCAGCCGTGAAGACTACGAGGACATGAACGGGCTGCGGCTGCTCTTCATGCTGTCCGACGCGATCGGAATGCTGCGGCACGTGGCTCACTACGTTCGCAGCGAGACGGGCGCTCGCGAGATCGATTTCTACGAGCGGCTGCGTCGCGACATCCGGGACGATCCAGAGAGATGGCCGACGATCGCCTTCTCGGTCAGGGCGCTCCCCAGCCTGCTGGTGCCTCCCGTGAGCTGGTATCTGCTGGTCCAGGAGGCGCGACGATACCTGACGGAAGTTTGGGGTCTCGCCGAGGACGGCGCGCTGGACACGGTTCTCGCCGTCCAGCACGCGATTCTTCCCGCCCGGGATCGGGTCATGCCGCACACGATCGAGCTCGCCCACGACTATGCGGCCTGGCACCAGGCCATGGTGGAGGCGACCCAGGCCGGACATCATGACGATTGGCCGTCCGTCGTGCCCAAGCTACGCGAGTTCGGGCCCGCCTCGTTCACCGTGGATGATCCCGATCAGCTTTGCGTCCTGGGCATCGGCGCGGCCGTCGACGGCGACCTGTTCGGCAACTACGAGCTCCGATCGCCGGTGTCGCGTTGGATCGCCCCGATCGCCAACCTGCGAGCCCATGAGGCGAACGTTGCTGACGCCGGCACGGCGATCGCCGGCTCCGGCAGCGTAATGTGACGGCAACGTCGGGCCATGGCCGGCCCGCTCGTCAATGCACGGCTCCCGTGCAGACCACGTCCGGATTGGTGAGGACCGCCGTTACGCCCGCGCGGTATTCGTGCAGGAACTGCAAGACCCAGTCCTGGCTCAGGCGGACGCTGTTCCAGAGCACGATGACCGTAAGCTGCTCGCGCTCCAAGACCAGCGTTACCTCGAACTCGAAGCGACTCTCGAGTGAGTCCGGAACGTCCATGGCGATCTCGATGTTGCCGACCCGGCTGCGGTCCAGCGCCTGGGGTAGCATCTGAAACACCGCTTCGTCGGCACGTCGGCCGTCGCGCACGGTGAGTTCGGAGCCGAGCAGGTGCAGAGGGCACGCCTGATGCACGAAACCCTCCCGAAGTCCGGTTTGGACGGACTGCTGAACGGCACGGAAGCTCGCCCCGGGCTGTGTCACGGACCGCAGCACGACCAGATTTGCGATGAAGCCCACCGTATTCTGCAGGTCCGGACGCATCCGGTTCGCGAACAACGAGGCAACCGCCAGATCGCTCTTCCGCGTGAGCCGATGCACCGTGGTGAAATAGAGCGTCAGCATCAGGCTGAATAAAGTGGTCCTGAGATTGCGGGCCAGCGCCTTGAGCAGGCCGGTCTCGCGCGGATCGATGGAAATTCGTGCCCGTGCGGTGTGGCGTCGGCCCGCATCGGTTGCCGCGGCGAGCGGGATCGAGTCGTAGCTCGCTCCCTTCAGCGCGTCGCGCCAGTAGCTTGCGTCGCGTTGAAAGGCGGTTCCGCGGAAGTATTCTTCCTGACGAGCCGTGAAGTCGGCATATTGCAATTCGACGGGCGGCAATGGCGCGCCGACGCCGTTGCGACCTTCGTACAGGAATTTCAGATCCCGCATCTGGATCGCCCCGGACCAGGCATCGCTCGACAGATGATTGACGTTCAAGCAGAATATGTGACTAGCGTTCCCAACCCTCCACAGCGTCGGCCGCAGCGGAAGCGCGGCAGGATCGATCCGGGTCCGCAACTCGTCCTCGACGGCGCGCCGCGCGGCGTGCTCCGGATCGCGTGCGGATGCCAGGTCGTGGACCACGAGATCGGGAGCAGGCGTGTCATGCACCACCTGCCAAAGCTGGCGGCCCCGGCGCTCCAACGTCGTGCGGAGCGCTTCGTGCCGGAACGTCAGCAGACCTACCGCCTCTCGCAGGCGCGCGACATCGAGCGGTCCGTCGATCCGACATATGATCGGGCAATTCAGGGCGGCACCGCTCGTGCGGTAGTGATCCAGGAACCAAAGCAGCCGCTGGCCGACCGAGGCGGGAGCCTCACGAAGCGGCGCGCCGGCTGATCGTCCGATGCCCGAGACCCTCACGTTCGCCTCCCTGGTTCCCCGCGCCGCCGCCGTCGTCGAGATGAGCGACGAACAGGCCGTCAGCGCACTGCCCGAAGAGCAAGCTGCGCTCGGCCGGGCGTCGGGCAAGCGTCGGCGCGACTTTGCTGTCGGTCGCGAATGCGCGCGGCGAGCGCTTCGCAAGCTCGGGCTCGACCCGGTGCCGATCCTGCGGGGCGCGGCCCGCGAGCCGCTGTGGCCCGCCGGCATCTGCGGCAGCATAACCCATTGCGAGGGCTACGGCGCTGCCGTGGTCGCCCGCCGAACCGACATCCGCGGCATCGGCATCGATGCCGAACTGCGCAAAGCGCTGCCCGAAGGAGTGTTCGAACGCGTGGCGGTCGACGCGGAGCGCAGGTGGATCAGCGGCGCCGACGCGCGGATTCCGTGGGACGTCCTGCTGTTCAGCGCCAAGGAGAGCGTGTTCAAAGCATGGTTCCCGGTGGTCGGAACCTGGCTCGGCTTCCAGGACGCGCGGATCGAGTTCGATCAGCCGGCGGGGGCGTTCCGCGCGATCATTCTTCCCGGCGCACCGCTTGCCGAGTGCGACGCGCCGAGCGATCTTGCCGGCCGCTTCCATGTCGATCCCGAACGGGTACTCACCAGCGCCTTTATTCCGGCGTCGCTTCGACGATCGCCACCAACGGCGCAGGGATGATCCGTCGCAGGCGCAGGCCCGAGGCAGCCAGGAGCTCCCGCAGCGCGTGGCGGTCGCGCACCCGTCCGCTCCCCAGGATCAGCATCTGCATGTCCAGAAGCTTGCCGTAGTCGAACCCATTCCCTCGCCGCCGCACCGGTTCAAGCAGCAGGGCCCGGCTGTCCTGCCTCATTGCGGCGCGCACCCGCCGTAGAATCCGCACCGCATCCGCATCGTCGTAGCTGTAGACGATGCGCTTGAGGACGTAGGCGTCACGCCCCGCTGGCACGCGGGCAAAAAAATCGCCGGCTTCGAGCCGGCAGCGCTGCGCCACTCCCGCACGTTCCACCAGCGCGACCGCCTGCGCGATCACCCGAGGCAGATCGAACAGCACGCCGCGAAGCGCCGGAAAAGCCTCGAGCAGCGCCACGATCATCGCTCCATTGCCGCCGCCGACATCGACCAGGGTGGCAAATCGATTCCAATCATAGGCATCCAACAGCCACACAGCTTCCAGCCGACTCAAGTCCTGCATGGAACGATTGAACCGCGCGCCGGCCTCCGGATGCTCCGAAAGATATTGCCACAGGGAGCGGCCGTGGACGTGCTCGAACGCGGCTTGTCCCGTGCGCAGGCTGTATTCGAGGCAGCCCCAGGCGCGAATATCAGCCGGCAGCAGCGCGTAGGCATGCCGCAGCGAGCATGGATGCTCGTCGAGCAGGAACCGCGTCTCGGGCAACAGCTCGAATTTTCCTGGTTGCGGCTCCGTCAGCAGCCCGCAGGACACCAACGCGCGCAACAGCCGGCGCAAAGCTGTCGGATCCAGGCCCAGCTCGCCGGCCACCGATGCGGCGTCACGCGGATTCTGCAGACATTCGGCGATGCCGAGCATGGCGAACGTGGCGACCGCAAGCGGTCTCGTGTAGTCGGCCAGGGCGACCACGCGGAGCATCGTCGCAAGCTCGGCTTGCGTCGTCACAGCCGAACGCGCGCGAGCGGGGAGCTCCTCACTGATCCGGGTCGGCGTCACGGCGAGCGCAGCGACTTGGGTGCCTTGTTGCGCCACGCCATCTGGAGCGCCGAGCGGACCGTCCTCTCGTCGGCGGCGGCGAGCTTCACAATCGTCGAACCCTGGCGCCCCCAGGTCCCGTTCACCGGCTCGAATATCGCCGGCTCCGCTTCGATAAGGACCGTTTGCTGGTCAGGCGTCAGCATCACCACACCCTTTTTCTCCCCGGGCCAGAGCGTGGCGAAAATCTTCCCGCGCACACGAAAATCGGGATGATTCATGTGAGCACCTTCCGTGGCCTCGGGCAGGGCAAGAGCAAGCCGACGGTATTTCTCCTCAGTCACGGCGTCATCTCCGAGATCGAGCGCAAGCGCTGAAAGGCCGTGCGCCTTGCGCGGCTGCGGCCGCCGAAAGCACGCTATCGCACGGATATATTCCCCCGTCCTGACAGAGTTGCGCAGCCGCGTCCACTCGCGGCGTTGGCGATTTCCGTGGTCGGCCGACTTCAACCGTGAATTAAAACACATTGACAATGACCTGCAATAGTGTCTACGCTGGAGGCGTATCTGTGTGTGTGCGCTGCTGATGCGCGCGTCCACGGTCCGCGGGCGCGCGTGGGCCTTGTGAACCGCCCCGGTTTCAACTCCGCCGGGCTGATCTCGACAAAAGGCATCGTCGCTCGCGTACAATCAGTTCCGCGCAGTCGCGCGAACCGAGAGTTGTCCGCCATTCAACGATACTGTCGAGATCGGATTTTCGGCGCGCTGAATCGCCGGGGTCCGCGCGCAGGCTTGCTGTGGAAGAGCTCGTGGCCGATTAAACGCAGGAGGATCCTATGGCCGACAACACAGGGCGGGATGTTACGGACGCCACGATCGCAAGACGGAATTTCCTGGTGGGCGCCGGCCTCGCGGGAACCGCGGTTGCCGCCGGCCTTGCCGGTGGGACCACCACGGCCGAGGCTCAGGCGCCAACCGTCAGTCCCGCCGAGGAAGCGGCTCTCAAGCGGCAGCTGGAACAGTTCCGTACCGCACTGAGCTCTGGCAACCGCGCTTCGGTCGGTCGCTTCTTGCCCAAAGCGGACTTCCTTTCCGAGCAAGGCGTCGTGCGCGGGGCGGAACAGGTGAGCGCCGTGGCGCCGCTGCGCCTGCGCTCGCAAGCCGACACGACATCGATCAAGTGGCTCTCCGGCGACTTCGCGCTCGTCGACAACGTGGCCGAGCAGAACGACAATCGCAGCTGGTTCACGGAAATCTGGCACAAGACCGGCGGCGAGGATTTCGCCATAAGCGTTTCGCGCGCCCGAATCGGCGCTCCCACGACGGCGTTCGAGGCGCTGAGCAGAGCGGCCGTCTCGACTGGCGGGGACGATGTGCCCGCCTCGGTGAGCAGCGCGGAGACGCCGGAACTGCAGAAGCAGTTCAAGGCCTTCCGCGCGGCCTTCAATGAGGGCAACCAGCAGGCCATGCTGGCTCTGTTCACGCCCGACTGCGACGCCCACGTGGTGTTCAGCTTCATTCAAGGCCGTGCCCAGGTGCTGTCGGGCCACGGGGGTGTTGGCGCAAAGGCGCAACGCATGGCCGCCAGTGCCGTGACGAACCCTGTCCGCGCGAGAACGGCCCAGAGAGCGGGTGCTGTCATCGCCGGCGAACCCAAGCACGTCCGGTTCCTGTCGCCGACATTGGCGGTCGTCGATGGGACCGCGGAAATATCCGGCATTCCCGCCGCGCACGAATTCTCGCCGCGCGAGATGAACGGCGTGTACACGGACGTATGGAGTAAGTCGGCCGGCGGATCGTGGCAGATCATCAGCACCCGGCCCTGGTTCTAGACGGTTTTTTGCCGCAGCGATGCTGCCGGCCGCCCGTTTGCGGCCGGCGTATTTGACGCACGTCCCGATGCCGATGCCGCGCGCCGTCACCGCAACCATGCTTTCATCGGGGATGCATCGATCCGGGCTCCGCGGTCGCACGCAAATTGCGCAATACGACCCGCCCGCTGCGACGACCGCCACGCTGCCGTCCCGGTAACGACGGGAGGGCGACCCCCGCTGCACGCTCATGAACGTGGCTGGAGCATGTTGAGGGCGATACATATTCAGCCGTGGAACGCCGTTTTCCTGCTGGGGTTCATCGCCTACTGCACGATCCGCCACGTCTACGAACGACGTGCCAGAGGCACCCCGAAGGTTGTCAGACGCGCGGGCGCGCAGGATCACTTCCTGATCGCGATCGTCCTCGTGGGAAGTCTCGTTCTCCCGATCCTTTACCTGTTCACCCCCCTGCTCGCGTTTGCAGACTATCGCCTGCCCGCGCCCGCTCCATGGTGCGGAGCAGTCCTCATGGCGTCGGCACTCTGGCTTTTTTGGCGCGCGCATGCGGACCTCGACCCGAACTGGTCGGTCACGCTGGAGTTGCGCGAGGATCATCAACTGGTCACACGCGGCGTCTATCGTCTCGTGCGACATCCCATGTATGCCGCCATCTGGCTGTTCAGCGTGGCACAGGGATTGCTGTTAGAGAATTGGCTGGCAGGCTGGTCGGCGGTGGTGGCGTTTGCCGGGATGTATTTTGCTCGCGTATCACGCGAGGAAAACATGATGTGCGAGTATTTTGGGCAAGAGTATCGTGAATACGTGCAGCGGACCGGACGGCTGTTGCCGCCCATCCGAAGAATCGGCTCGCAAGCCTGGGGTCGGGGACCGGGTCGGTAGCGCGGCTGAAAGTGGAAGTTCCAGTATGAGGCACCCTACAGCCGACCCCTGGAACATTCGATCCCTTCTTCCGCAACCATCGGATGGTCCTGGTCGACCAGATCGCATTGCTCGAGCCAGGGCGATCGTGGGCATAAAGACGATCACCGGAGCGAACCGTGCGATCACGGGCTTCCTCCGGGACTGTCGCGCGAGCGCTACGCATGTCCGACCTCGTTGCCGGGTGCAATTCGATGTTGCATCCACCGAGCGTTTGTAGTCTGCTGACCCCAAGAGCTAGGTGCTGATCGTGGCCACTCAGACCGCTCAGGAGACGGCGATGATCGGCGGCTTGCGGTTTGCCGCGCCGCTGTGCGCCGTCGAGCGCATCACCCTCTCCCGGCGTGAAGCCGGATGGGAGCTTGAGGCCGCGAAGTCGATCACGGCGAACGAGCCGTATCTATCCGGTCACTTTCCCAGCTTCGCGATATTTCCCGGCGTGTTCGCCATCGAGAGCTTGCGGCAGGCGGTAGCCTACGCGCTCGGCGAGCTCGAAGGATCGTTCCCCGAGATCGTTTCGCTGCGCTCGATCCGGTTCTTGGCGACCCTTCTGCCGGGCGACACCATGAGCTTGCACGCACGGATCGGACCGATTTCGGCCGAGAAATCGTTCGAAGTCGTCGCCCGCTGCGTGCGGAACGACGGCGTGCTGGCCGTTCGGATGAGCGTCGAGTTCCGGTATCCGGGGGCGCGGCATGCTTGAGTATGCCGAAATTCTTGCACTGCTGCCCCATGGTCATCCCATGGTTCTGCTCGACCGAGTTCTTTCGCTCGAACCGGGTGTTTGCATCATCGCCACAAAGGCGATCACCGGCAGCGAACCATGCTACTGCAACCTGCCCCGCGGTCTGGCGACGGAGCGTTACGCGTATCCGGTGCCCCTGTTAGTGGAATCCTTCGGGCAAGCAGCCGCCATTCTGTGGCTGGAGACCGTCAAGTCCCGGCCTCACAGGGAGGATGGCGTTCTGATGTTGGCCGTGGTCCGGAACTACCAAGTCGCGCGCAATGCCTATCCCGGAGACGTCCTGCGGCACATCGTGCATCTCGACAACATCGTAGGCGACAACGTCATCGTCACGGGCGAAACTCGGGTCGGCGACAAGCTAGTTGCGACGGTCGATTCCATGGTCGCGGCCGCGCGGCCGCGATCCGTCATCCTCGAGCGAGGGAATCGTGGCGCCAAGGTCGGCGATCCCGGCGGCCCCCCGGTCGTACGGCCGGGCCAAGCGTCCGGAGGATCCGTCGCCACGAGGATTGAGGCCCGAAACCGAGAGGAGATGGCAGAATGAGTCGGCAGTTTGAAGAATTACGAGAGATCGTCGCGGAAGTGCTTGAGCTCGAGCCCGATGAGATTGCCGAGACCGGCGACTTCGTCGAGCAATACGATGCCGATTCGATGCGAGCGATCGAGATTCTGTCCAGGATCGAAAAGAGATACAAGATCGAAATCCCGCAAAGAGAGTTGCCGCAGATGCAGAACCTGGCTGCGGTCTATACCGTCGTGTCGCGGTATGCCGGCTGGCAGGACTAGCAGACATGCATCGCGTGGTCGTCACCGGGCTGGGCCCCGTGTCCAGTATCGGAGTCGGGATATCGGCTTTCAGTGCAGCCTTACGCGCGGGACGTTCCGGCATTTCCCCGATCACGAGTTTTGATGCAAGAGGCTTTCCCCATGCTCACGCCGGTGAAGTTCATGACTTCCGGCCGGATCTCATTCTTCGCCGGCTCGATTGCGCCTCCTGGGGACGGTCCACTTTGTTCGCCGCCGCCGCGGCGCGACTGGCCATCGAGGACGCGCAGCTCGATTTGGACACGATATGCCCGGAGCGCATCGGCGTCGTTATCGGCACGACGTGTGGCGAGTCGACGGTCATCGAGGCCCTCACGGCCGAGATTCTGGAGCACGGCTTCGATTCCCTGTCGCCCGAACTGTTGCGCCGCTCCTCGGGAGACCAGCTTGCTCATGGTGTGAGCGAGGAACTCGGCGCCGCCGGAGAGTCCGTGACTCTGGGGACGGCATGCTCGGCGAGCAATTACGCCGTCGGCTACGCCTACGACGGCTTGCGCCACGGAGATGCCGAGGTCGTGATCGCGGGGGGAGCGGATTCCGTGTGCCGTTGGGTCCATGCCGGGTTCTTTCGCCTCGGCGCACTGGCGGACGATACATGCGCGCCGTTCGACCGTGACCGCGCCGGCATGCTGACGGCGGAAGGCGGTTCCGCTCTGGTGCTCGAGGCCCTCGATCACGCGCGCGAACGAGGCGCGAGGATATACGCGGAAGTTCTCGGCTATGGCGCGAATTGCGATGCCGACCACATCGTGGCTCCGAATGCGGCGAGCATCGCCGGCTGCATGAGATTGGCGCACCAGAATGCGTCGATCACGCCCGCCGACGTCGATTACATCTGCGCTCACGGGACCGGCACTGCGGCGAACGACTCGACCGAGGTCCGGGCGATCCGCGAGGTGTTTGGCGAATCCATGCCGCCGACGAGCTCCATAAAATCGATGCTCGGTCACACCATGGGAGCGGCGAGCGGGTTCGGCGCGATCGCCTCGGCGCTGGCCATCGCCGAGGGAATCCTGCCGCCCACGATCAATTGGCGGCACCCGGATTCAGCGTTGGCTGGATTGGATCCGATCCCGAATTGCGCCCGTCAGGCGTGCGTGCGCGTCGTACAGAACAACGGCTTTGCGTTCGGCGGCAACAATGCGATTCTGATCCTGGGAGCGCCGCCACAATGACCGGCTTGGTCGTGACGGGCGGCGGCGCGCTTTGCGCCCGCGGAATCGGCTTCGCACCGATCGCCGCTGCGATCGCCCGAGCCGGGGTGGCAGAGGGCCATCCAAGTTCCGACAGCCGCGAACCGTCTACGGAACCATTTCCCTCCGGGGGCGGTCACCCGCTCGCCGATTTCGATGCGCGGCGGCTACTGGGTCGCAAAGGCACTGCGTTCCTCGACCGTCGGAGCGCCCTGGCGCTTGTCGCCAGCGGCCAAGCGCTGCAGGACAGCGGGCTGAGTATCGATGAAACCAACGCCAATCGCGTGGGCGTCACCCTCGGCACGACCTGGGGAAGCCTCAAGTCGATGAGCGACTACACGCGGGAGAGCCTGTTGGCAGATCGGCCCTATCTCGTCACTCCTGCAAACTTCCCCAATACCGTCATGAATTGCGCCGCCGGGCAGACGGCGATCCGATATGGCCTGAAAGGCGTAAACGCCACGATTGCCGGGGGTGCCTTGGCATTCCTCCAGGTGCTGGCTTACGTGGCAAATGCCCTGCGGTGCGGGCACGCGGACGCGATGCTTGCCGGCGCTGTGGAGGAGTGCACAGCGCACATGGCTTGGGCGGTTCACCGCATGGAACCCCACGGACGGATAGACGCCGGGGAGGGAGCCGCCGTTTTCGTCGTCGAACGCAGCGAGGATGCCAGAGGTTCAGGCCGGCACATCGACCTGGAGCTGAAATCCGTGACCACGTCGTTCAGTCCTGCCGCCGGACGAAGCGGCCGCCTGTCCGGCGCGCTGGCCGACTGCATTCGGCGCGGCTTGGCCAAGTCGGATGTCCGGGCCGAGCAGGTTTCGTTCGCCGTTACTTCTCAGAGCGGCGAGGACGATCGAGATCGAATCGAGACCGAGGCGTTGTCGATGGTGTTCGGCAACGCGCAGCCGGAACGGTTGCTCATCAAGAAGATCATGGGCGAATGCCTGGCTGCGACGGGCGGTCTGCAGCTTGCGGGCCTGCTGGTCCTGCATCGACGGGATCCGAGCAGGGACGGGCGCATTTCGCTGTTCACGGGCTGGACGGCCGACGGCGGCGTGGGCGCAGCCATCGTGAGGGGGTGGAGCCGTGTCAGCTCTGATAGCGGGTAGCGCCATCCGAACCTGCTTCGGCGACGGGGCGGCGACCTTTCAGGGCCTCCTGCAGAGCGCGAGCGGCGTGGGCGAACTGCGTCACGCGGATGCGGCCAAAGTCAATGTTTCACACGGGTATCATATTCGGGAAGTTGGAGACGAGACGCTGTTCCGCGCGAGCCGTTGGCTCGCGGAGTGCGCAAGCGAGGCGATGGCCCAGTCCGGAGTAGATGCGCAGCGCCAGCGGGTCGTGGCGATTGTGGGCACCGGATTGCGCGAATTGCGCGCCGTGGAACGATCGGCCTTGGAGCCGTTGGCGGTTTCGGTGGAGCGCTTGCACTTTGCTCATGCGGTCCACCAGGCCTGCCCGCATATTCGAGAGGTCGTCACCATCTCCAATGCGTGCAGCGCCGGCGGTCACGCCATGGCTCTTGCCCAGGACCTCATCGAACTCGGCGAAGCGGACGCGGTTCTGGTCGCAGCCACCGATACGATGACGGAATCCATGCTGGCCATGATCGGCCGCTTCGCCGAGGTCCCCACCGATCAGGTGCGCCCCTTCGATGCCAAGCGCACGGGTGTCCTGCTCGGCGAGGGTGCGGCGGCCTTCATCCTGGTGCCCGAAGGATGGCCATGTCGACCGCTGGCGCGGCTGCTGAGTACCGGACTTTCCTGCGATGCTTCTCACGAGACGGTGCTCGATCCGGAAGGCATCCGCCGTGCCATCGATGACGCGTTCACGCGGGCCGGCCGGACGCCCGCACAGGTCGATCTCGTGATCGCTCACGGAACCGGGACTGCCATCAACGATCCGGTAGAGGCTACGCTCATTCGGCAAGTGCTGGCTTGCGGTCGAGCCGGCCCGTTGATCACGGCTATCAAAGGTGCGATCGGGCACACTTCGGGCGGCGCGGCGCTGGCCGCCCTGGACGTTGCCCAACGCTGCCTGGCAACCGGGCAGGTGCCGGCAATCGTCGGATTGCGCGAACCTCTCCAAGAAGGCAAGGGATTGCGCTTCGTGATCGGGGAGCCCGTCAAGGCTCCGATACGCCTGGCACACATCCAGGCATTCGGATTCGGAGGCGTCAATGCCATCACGCTCCTCGAGAAGGCGGCATGAGCACCGAATGCCTCGGCAGCATTGCGCGCCACCGCTCCCCGCAGCCTCGGGCCGCGGCGGTGACGGCTTGGGGCATTCATGTACCGGGGCTGGACGTCGCCGGCTTGGTCGGCGGGCGGGGCTCCGGCCCGGCCTGCCCGCCGGAAAGGGCGCATGAACTCTTGGGGCGCAAGAAACTCGCCTTCAAGGAGCCGGCGACGCGGCTCGCGCTCTGCGCGGTGCATCGCGCATTCAAACTGCCGCCCGAAGCCCGTTTCCCGGAACGTGCCCCGGATCCGAGGACTGCAGTGGTCGTCAGCTCCAATCTTGGAAACGTCGCCACGATACATGGAATCGTCCACGCCCTGCGCCGTGGCGGGATTCGCGACGTAAGCCCGCTCGATGCCCCCAACGCGTCGAGCAACGTGATCGCCAGCACGGTCGCCCTGTGGTTTCGGCTGGGCGGACCGAACCTGATGGTGTGCTCCGGCGCCACTTCCGGGCTCGATGCGATCGCCTGCGCGCAGCTGCTCCTGCGCGCCGGCCGTGCAGATCGCGTCGTGGTCGTCGGCGTCGAACCAGGCGACGAGATTGCGTCGAGGCTGTACGCACAGCGCGCCGGCGTGCACGGGAAATCGGCGCCCGCCCTGCATGCCGCCGCTGCCGCCGTGTTGCTGGAACCGGCGACGGCATCCTGCAAACACGTGTATCTGTCGGAGCGAGTTTCGTCGGCGGCGGAAATGCGCGCCGGTCTCGATCAGCTCCGCCCCCCGGTGGTAATCGGTCCGGCAGAGTTGGCGTCCGGCACCGCGCGGCTGATCGATCTCGGCGCCAGCATCGGCGACACCTATGGTGCATCCGGCGTGCTGCAGATCGCCATCGCCGCGGCATTGATCGAGGCGCAACAACCGGAGACCTCGCCGTCGGTGGTCGCGATCTCGGGCGACGAAGCCGACGGATGGCGCGCTGCCATCGTAAACGGCGAACGGCTGCGTGACGTTCCCAAGCCTTTCAGGAGCCCGGCGTGACCGGTGTGGCGGATTGCCGTGACGTGATGTCCATCCCGATGCGCCCGTCACGCGAAGGCGCCAACATCCGTACCTGGATCGGGTTCAAGCATTTGATGCATTTGATGGAGGAAGCGACCGTGCAGTGGTTCCGTGCTCGCAACATGGGCCCACAGCGCTTGTATCACGAATTTGGTCTTGGGTTGGAGATCGTCGACACCTCGGCGCTACTGCCGGCGTTGCTCGAGATCGACGATGAAGTCGTCGGTGAAGTGATCCCGAAGACGCCTGCCCGCTTCTCCGTCAAGCTCGCTGCGATCCGCAAGGGCGCGCGTGTGCCCGTGCTCAGAGGCAGCATTCGGGTGGCTCTGGCGAGGCAGGGGCATGCTTCGAGCGCCAATTCGGTGCCTGGGGAGTTCGAGCCCCTCCTCGTCTCGGAGCCGGACCTCGCCGCCGGCGGTTCCGATCGTCACGATCTGAAGATCACGCCGGGCACCGATCCGCAATCGGCGCTCATCGCTCGGAACCCGCGGAACTTTTTGTGGTCGTGGCAAGCCCGTTACTTCCACTGCCATTATTCGGATCGGGTGCGGAGCTCGGCGTACATCCGAGCGCTCGAGGAGGTGGTTGAGCGCTTTCTCGCCCATCGAGGGCTTTCCATCCGGCGTATGCTTGAGGAACGCGGCTGGATTCCCGTGGTTTCCCGCGTGCGGGTCCAGCTGCTGGCGAATGCCCACATGGATGAGAGGATCCATACCGCGTTTGTCATCGAGGAAATCCTGAAGGATACCGCCTATGACGCGCGCATGGATTGCTATGTGCAACGCGGCGACATCATGGCCCACACAGCTACGGCCCGGATCCTGCACGGATACGCTGCCAGCGACGGCCCGCAGGCAGGCCAATTGGCGGTTCTGGACGGTTCGACCAAACGTGCCCTGATGGAGGTGACGCGGTCATGAGCTATGCCGCTCGACTGTTCTTCTCCTTTCGGAGCCCCTTCAGCTGGCTGACCGTCGAGCGCCTGCAGCGAATCGTCCCCAACGCCCTGGAGCTGATCGAGTTCATTCCCTATTGGGAGCCCGACGCCCGGACGGCCCGAAATCTTGCCGAGCGGGGAGCGGAAATCCACTACGCCCAGATGAGTAAGGCCAAACATCTGTACATTCTCCAGGATACCAAGCGGCTCGCGGGGAAGCTCGGGCTGCCCATCGTCTGGCCGGTCGACGTCAATCCCTGGTGGGAAGTTCCACATCTGTGCTGGCTCGAGGCCCGCCGATTGGGCCGGGGTCGCGAGTTTTATGCCGCCCTCACCGCGGCACGCTGGCACCGGGGCGAGGACATCTGCGAACTGCAAGTGATCGAACGGCTGGCCGTCGCGACCGGTCTGGATGGCGCCACCGTCGCGGCTGCGGTGCATGACGCGGAAGTGCTCGGGGAAGGCATTGATTGTCTCGTCAAGGCGTATGAGGACGACATTTTTGGCGTGCCCTATCTGCGTTACGGCCCACATCGCTTTTGGGGCTTCGATCGACTGGACGACTTTCTCGCCGTCTTTGTGCCCGCCGTTGCCGGAAGCCAAAGCGTTGCCCGCCTCTCGACCGGGGAGGAAACGACGATCGACGAGCTCACCTCACTCCCTACGGAGCTGCGATCCGGTTCGGACGCCTATGACAACGATACGGCCGGAGGGTGCGGTTAAATGCGCGCGTTTCGCGGGAGCGTTTCTTGACCGCTTCCACCCTGAGCGGTTTGAGCCTATCCGACCCGGCCGCGTACCTGGCTGGCGTGCCGCACGCCGAGTTCGCCCGGCGGCGCCGAGAGTCACCCATTGATTGGGTCGATGAGGCACCGTTGTGGCGCCACGGCTCCGGTGGATCGCGAGCGGTCTCGGGCAGCGGATATTGGGCCGTCACGCGGCATTCGGCAATCTGCACGGCATCTCGCCAACCGCAGGTGTTTTCCTCGGCCGCGCGCGGAGCTTTCCTCGCGGATCCGCACTCACGCCAGGATCTCGAGCGTAACCGCCAATTGCTGATCAATATGGACGGACCGCAACACGCCACGATCAGGCGCTTCCTGACTGCGGCATTCACGCCCCAGGCGGTCCGGCGGCTGCAGCACTCGATCCGCGAGTATGCTCGATCGATCGTCGGAAAGATCATCCCGAACGAACCGTTCGAGGTCGTTCGCACCCTGACGGCGGAGCTGCCGCTGCTCGTCCTCGCCGAACTGCTCGGCATGCCTCGGGAGGACCGCGACTTGATGTTCAACTGGAGCAATTCTCTGGTTGGATTCGACGATCCGCAATACGGGGGCGGCGATATCGACGCCTACAAGCGCACATTCGTGGAAGCATCGCAATATGCGATGGATTTGGCCGGCACCAGGCGTCGGCGCCCCGGCGCCGATCTGGTCAGCACACTCGTCAATTGCGAGGTCGACGGGCTTCGGCTCAGCGACCAGCAATTCAGCTACTTGTGGATCCTGCTGGTCGTCGCCGGCAACGAATCCACGCGTCACCTGCTGTCCGGGGCTCTGGAGGCACTGGCGCAATGGCCGCAGCAACGCGGTCGGCTGGTCCGTCAGCCGGAACTACTCTCCACGGCCGTCGAAGAACTGCTCAGATGGGTATCGCCCATCATGCAATTCCGCCGGACTGCCGTGCAGGACGTCGAGCTCGAGGGGCGGCGAATGGCGCAAGGCGACAAGGTCGTGCTCTATTACGTTTCGGCAAACCGCGACGAACGCGTATTCGAAGACGCCGACCGGCTAGACCTCACCCGCCGACCCAACCCGCACCTGGCATTCGGCATCGGACCCCATGTCTGTCCGGGTGCGTATCTCGCGCGATTGGAGACGGCAACCTTGCTCGACGTGCTCCGTCCCCATCTCGCGACATTCGAATTGGCAGGGCCGATCATCCGGCTGGAGTCCAACTTCATGAACGGCATCAAGTCGATGCCGGCCCGCTTCGCCCGCCGCCGCGAATCAGCACCAGGATGAGTTCTAGCGCATGTCGGAACGCGAGCGCAGCACGTTGGCAATTCTGGTCCGGGCACATACCGTCGCCGACGGCGGACCCGCGGCGGGGTGGTGACACATGGCCGAGAACCGCTGCGCTCTGGTGACCGGAGTCACGCGCGGAATTGGCCGCAGTGTGGCCGTGCGACTTGCCCGCGACGGTTACCATATCGCGGGCTGCTTCCGCTCCGCCAGTGACCTCGTCGAAAAACTCGAAGCGGAGGTGAGAGACCTCGGCGTTCGCTGTCTCATTGGTCCCTGCGACGTGCGCAACGATGATGACGTCGAACAGTTCGTTCGGGCGGCCGAACGGGAATTGGGGCCCATCGATGCCATCGTGAACAATGCCGGCATCGTGCGCGACAGTCCGCTGGTTTTGATGTCCCGCGAGGACTGGACCGACGTGATCGAAACCAACCTGACGGGCACATGGAACGTGTGCCGCGCGGCGGTCTTTCGGTTCATGAAGCGGCGGTCGGGCGTGGTAATAAACATCTCGTCCGTTTCCGGCATCTACGGCAATGCCACGCAGACCAATTACGCGGCCACCAAGGCGGGAATCATCGGCCTCAGTAGATCGTTGGCGAAGGAAGTCGCCGCATATGGAATCCGGGTCAATGTCGTGGCGCCCGGGTTCATCCTGACCGATATGACGGCGGCGTTGCCCGAAAAAGTCCAACTGCGCGCCCGCGATATGATTTCGCTGGGCCGCTTCGGAAACCCGGACGACGTCGCCGAGCTCGTCGCCTTTCTCGTGTCGGACCGTGCTTCCTACATCACCGGGCAAGTCGTGCAGGTGGACGGAGGGATCGTGCTTTGAGAAGAGCGCCGTTGCCATGGATTGCGCGGCGATCGGTGCACCGAGGGTAATCGATGCGCGGGCGGGAGCTCCGCCGCGCGGGAAGGCTCACGGCGCTTTTGCCGTCGACTGCGAGGTTGCGGACTGAGCCGGTGACAGCGCAGCTCGAGGTCGCGGCATGCGCGCAAGTTCAGGACCACGGGAGAGGTCACGATCGATGGCAAGGGGAGTTCTTGGCGACATCCGCGTTCTCGACTTCGGCAGGTTCATTTCGGCGCCCTATTGCGGAATGCTGCTGGCCGACATGGGCGCGGAAGTCATTCGAGTCGAGCGCCCCGGCGGGGAGGATGACCGATATATCGGACTGAAGGCGGGAAATGGCGAGAACTTCGTCTACCCGGGCCTCGCCCGTAACAAGAAGGCGATCACATTGGATACGCTGAGCGCCGAAGGCCGCGGCGTGCTGGTCGACCTGGTGCGCAGCAGCGATGTGTTTCTCCACAATTTCAGCCCGGGTGCGGCAAAAGCGCTGAGGCTCACCTATGAGGCGATCCAGGAAATCAAGCCCGACATCATCTACACGGGAATCTCCTGTTACGGCACACAGGGACCCTACGCGGAGCGAACCGGCTTTGATCCCATCGCGCAAGTGAGCTCCGGAGCCGTGGCGCTGACCGGATTGGATGAAATGCCGATGCGGTCCGGAGTTCCCTGGGTGGACTACAGCACGGGATTATGCGCTGCGATCGGCACGCTGCTGGCGTTGCGCCACAGGGACATCGCGGGCCAGGGGCAGGCGGTCGACTGCGCGCTGTTGCAGACCGCCGTGAGCTTCACCGCCCCGATGATCGCCGAAGCGGTTGTTGCGGGAAAGCAGCGGCCGCGACTGGGAAACCGCGTGCCCTATCTCGGACCGGCGGACCTATATCGGTGCCGCGACGGGTACGTCTATATCGCGACCGGCACGCAAGCAATGTGGGCATCGCTGATGAAGCTGATCGGCCATCCCCATCTCGTCGACGCGCCGCATCTTCGCACCGATGAGCAGCGCTTCGAACACCGGGACGAAGTGGATCCCCTCGTGGAGAGGTGGATGGAGCGGCACACCATGGAAGAGATCGCGGCGGCCATGGAGGCCGCCCGCATTCCCTGCGGAATCTACCGGACCACCGCCGAAGTGCCCGACGATCCGCAGGTTCGAGCGCGCAGGATGCTGGAGTACCTGGACCTCGAGGTGCCCGGGCTCGAGCGCGTTCCGGTCAGCGGCCTTCCCATCCGGTTATCCCGGACTCCCGGCGCGTTGGTTGCGCGCGCGCCGCGTGTTGCGGAACACAACCAGGACGTCTACGGTCGGATCCTCGGCTACAGCGGCGATCGCATCACGCTGCTCAGGGCGAACGGGGTCATTTGAGCCGTGGCTCTCCGTCCGACAGGAGTGGACATGAATCCGCCTGGAGCTTGCGGAACTCGCGCCCGCGCATCAGATGCGTTCGATAATCGTTCCGGTCGCTATCGCGCCGCCGCCGCACATCGCGATCAGGGCCGTGCTCTTGCCGCGGCGCTCGAGCTCGCACAGCGCCGTCGCGATCAATCGGCAACCCGTTGCGCCCATCGGATGGCCGAGCGCGATCGCTCCGCCGTTCACGTTCAGCGTGTCCGGATCGGCTTCATAGATTCTGCTCCAGGCGAGAACGACGGAGGCGAACGCTTCGTTGATCTCAAAAAGGTCGATGTCCTTCGTGGTCATGCCCGCTGTGCGAAGCGCGGCGGCGGTCGCCTCGATCGGGCCGTAGATGTGAAGATAGGGATCGGTGCCCACCAGCACCCGTGCCCGGATGAATGCACGCGGGCGAAGGCCCGCGGCCTCGGCTTTGGCTTCGTCCATCCACAGCACCGCTGCAGCGCCGTCGGATATCTGCGAAACGTTACCGGCGGTGTGAATGCCGCCTGCCAGCAACGGCTCGAGGCTCGCGAGCCCTTCGGGCGTGGTCTCGCGCAGACCCTCGTCTTTGCAGATGACTTCCATGCCGGTCGGCTCGTCGCCGCCCGCGACGGGAACCGGTATTGGCACGATCTCGCTTTCGAGCCATCGTTCGGCCACGGCGGCGGCTGCCCTGCGCTGCGAACGCAGGCCCACCGCGTCAGCCTCCTCCCGCGTCAACGCATGTTTCTTCGCGATGCGCTCCGCCGCGACGAATTGATCCGGCATCTGGTGAGGAAAACCCCGAGGCTTGACCCGGCCGGGACCGTTGAGCGTGTTCGCGCCCAGACCGACGCGGCTCATGACTTCGACCCCACAGGCGACCCCGGTATCAATCGCGCCCGCGGCGATCATGTCGTGGACGAGGTGATTGGCCTGTTGCGAGGAGCCGCACTGGCAATCGATCGTCGTCGCAGCAACTTGGTAGGGCATGCCAGCCGCCAGCCATGCCATTCGCGTGATGTTGAATCCCTGCTCGCCGACCTGCGTCACACAGCCGCCGATGATCTGGCCAACCTCTTCGGGAGCCAGCCCGACCCGGCGGAGCAGCGCCGCTTGGGTATAGCCGAGCGTAACCGAGGGGTGTTGTGTGCTCAGGCCGCCGTTGCGCTTGCCGAATGGCGTGCGCACCGCCTCGACGATCACCGGTCTGCCCATGCCTCGCGGATCCTCTCGGTGGGGCCAAAGCTAGCAGCTTTCGCCTCGGAGGTTCAATACGCGATCGGCAGCGTCACGAGAATGGACAGCAAACTGGACACGATGGCGCCCGGGTTGGCAGTGAGATGAAGTTTGGAGTTCTCCAGTTCTTCAGCTGGCCGGAGCGGCGGGTTTCGCTGCGGACCGTTTACGAACGCGCCGTGCAACGCGTGCAGATCATGGATGGGGCCGGATACGACGCGGTATGGCTCGCCGAGCACCATTTCACCGGCTACAGCGTATGTCCCTCGGTCCACATGATGGGCGTGCACATTGCCAATCACACGCGAAACATCCGGATCGGAATGGCAGTGTCGTTGGCTGCCTTTTACCATCCGCTCCGGCTTGCCGAGGAAGTCGCTTTCCTGGATGTGCTCTCGGGCGGCCGGGTCAATTGGGGCGCAGGCCGCGGCTTCGACCCGATAGAATTCAAGGTCTTCGGCGTACCGGCCGAGGAGAGCGCACGGCGGTTTCACGAGGCGGTGGAGATCGTGCTGGCTTGCTGGACCCAAGAGCGCGTCAACTGGTCGGGCCAGTACTGGAAGTTCGAGAATGTGGAGGTGCTGCCAAAGCCGCTGCAGCAGCCTCACCCGCCTGTTTGGCTGGCGGCCGGCTCGGAAGGCGCGGCGACCTGGGCGGGAAAGAGAGGATATTCGATCATGCTCGGACCGCACTCCACGTTCCAGGAGAATGTCGCCCATCACGAGATCTACAGCCGCGCCCTGGAGGCGCACGGCTTTTCGAGCGCCGGCCGAGATATACCGATGGCGCGGCTGGTGGCGGTTGCCGAAACCGATTCGGCAGCCGAAGAGATTACCCGGTCCGGCGTGCGGTGGCTGGCGAGCGCCTACATGAATCCCAGCAAAGTGACCAATCCCGGATCCAAGGAGCAGGCGACCTTGCTGACGATGGAAAAGTCGGCCCAGCTCGCGCGGTACCTCGATTCCGTCGTCTTGCACGGTTCGCCGGCCCGAGTGATCGATCAAATCGAATGGCTGCACAAGGAAATGCGGCTGGACTATTTGATGGTCGCCCCCCTGGGCCATGCATCATTCACGATGTTCACGGAGAAAGTGATGCCGCATTTTCTGTAATTTTGAGCCGGCACGACATGCACGACGAGCCGTCACCAGAGTCTCCGATCGTGAGCGGCGCGCGCTTTCCCGTCCAACGGCGAAGTCTCGGTGCGCAACACGCGGGCGGGTACGCGCTCCTCTGCGGCGTCCGGGAACAACGGGGCTCGCGGCGCAATCCTCCTCCAACTGCGTTGTTTGCTGGATGAGAGCATCGATGCCGGGTTCCGCAACGGCTGGGCCTCGGCGTACCCCGCCGCGGAGTTCGCTCGGATCTTGCGACAGGCCACTTCGGCACGAGGATCATCGTGGACGCGACAATCATTCAAAGCGGGCGGCGTAGGCTGACGCTCGACGCGCTGCGCGAGCGAGCCGCGCGCGTGGCGACCGGCTGGGAATCCTCGGGAGCGCGCGACGGCGCCACCATCGCCGTTATGCTCCGAAACGACATCGCGTTCATCGAGTGCATGCTGGCCGCGAACACCGTCGGCGCGTATTGGGTTCCGATCAATTGGCACTACAAGGTCGAGGAAGTGCGGTACATCCTGGCCGATTCGCGGGCAAGTCATCTCGTGATACACGCAGATTTGTTGCGTCAAGTCGCGGACGCAATTCCGCAGCAGGTCTCGGTGATTTGCGTTGCCACTCCGCCCGAGGTCTGCGCGGCCTATGGAATTCCCGCAGCGGATGCGGAGCCTCCCGGCGATTGTTGCGAGTGGCAACACTGGATCGAGCGGCATCCGCCGTGGTCGGCACCGCCGCTGCTAGCGCGCGGCAGCATGGTTTACACCTCCGGCACCACGGGCCGCCCGAAGGGGGTGAAAAGACAGCCTGTAGGCCGCGACGACCGCCGGGCCCATGCCGAATTGAGACTGCAATGGTTCGGATTTCGCGCAGGAATGCGTACCGCGATGATCGGGCCGTTGTACCACAGCGTCCAATCAACCTACGCCTTGGGGGCGATCAGCGCCGGCGGGAGCGTTTTTGTGCTTCCGAAATTCGATCCGGAATACGTTCTGCATTTGATCGGTCGGGAGCGGCTCACGCACTTGCATTTGGTGCCGACCATGATGAATCGCCTGCTTGAACTGCCGCAGTCGGTACGGTGGAAATACGATCTGTCCTCGCTGGAATTCGTCATCCATGGCGCAGCGCCGTGCCCGAAGGATGTAAAGCGCAGCATGATCGAATGGTGGGGCCCTATCATCCACGAGTACTATGGAACCTCGGAAGCAGGAATGGTGAGTCGCTGCAGCAGTGAAGAATGGCTGCAGCGCGAAGGCACCGTAGGCAAGCCATGGCCCGGGCGCATTGTCCGGATCTATGATGAAAGCGGCAATATTCTGCCGGCAAACGTAGAGGGGGAGGTGTACATGAGTCTTGGAACGTTGCCCAATTTCACCTACCACAATGCCGACGAGAAGCGCGCTGCGATCGAGCGCGACGGCCTCATCACCAGCGGGGATATCGGCTACGTAGATGCGGACGGCTACCTCTTTCTTTGCGACCGCAAACACGACACCGTGATCTCGGGTGGTGTCAACATTTATCCAGCCGAGATCGAGGGCGTATTGGTAACTCATCCGGCCGTGATGGACTGCGCCGTGTTCGGCATCCCCGATGAGGAACTCGGCGAAGTTCTGGCCGCCGCGGTGCAGCTACGCAACGGGTGGAATGTGCCCACCGGGGAGCTGCAGAGGTTTCTCCGTGCGAGGCTCGCCGGTTTCAAGGTCCCGCGGCGTTTTGAGATTCGTGATGCCCTGCCTCGGGAGGATTCCGGCAAGATATTCAAGCGCCTCCTACGCGAGCCCTATTGGTCGCAAGCGGGAAGGCGTATTTAGCGCGTCCTGAAAGCCCGCGGGCGCCGTTAGGTCGTCGCTCGACTGAGCTGAACGAAGAGCGCAAGGAGATGACGCGAAGCTCGGTTTGGCGCTCACGGCGGGTCTGCGATCAAACGCGCTTAGGAGAGGAGCGATGCACCGATTCCCGATTACGTCGGCGCCGAGGCAATGGAACGCTGCCGATCTCAGAACGGCGCATCCCCCGCGATGGTGATCCGATGCATGCGCCGGCGCTTGCCCGGATAATCGTTGAGCGCGCGGTGCTGGGTGCAGCGGTTGTCCCAGATTGCCAGCGAACCGACCTCCCAGCGGAATCGGCAGGTGAACTCCGGCTGAACGGCATGGGTCATGAGAAAATCGAGAATGGGCCGCGCCTCGGCGCGCCGGAAGCCCTCGAGCGTCTGCGTGTGATTGCTGATGTAGAGCGCCTTGCGGCCGGTCTCGGGATGGGTGCGCACCAGCGGATGCGCGCACTCGGTCTGCAGGTCGCCCGGGTCGCGGACCTTGGCGGCCATCGTTTCGTTGCCGGCGTAGCGGCCCTCCCGCGGCGGGCCGATCGCACCGTTGCGGCTCAGCGTCTGGCGGTCGCCGACGTTCCAGGTCTTGACCCCCTCGATGAGCTCTCTCATCGGATCGGACAGCGCCTCGTAAGCGAGATACATATTGGCAAACAGCGTATCGCCGCCCGCATCAGGGGTTTCCTTGGCATAGAGTATGGTCGCCTTCGCGGGCTTCGGGTTGAACATCTGGTCGGTGTGCCAGACCTCGCCGAAGGCTCGGGTGTCGCCCTCCTCCTTGATGATCTCGAGGATCTCGGGATGTTCGTCCATGCCCTTCATGAAGGGGTGATGGTGGATCTCGCCGAACCGCTCGGCAAAGGCGATCTGCTGCTCCGGCGTGATGGTCTGCCCGCGGAAAAACACCACCAGGTGCTCGAGCCAGGCGGCCGCTATTTCCTCGAACGCCTCCTCGTCCATTTTGCCGAGATCGACGCCGGCGATTTCGGCGCCGAGCGCTCCTGCGATAGGCTTGACCTCGATGCGCCGATAGGATGCCACGGGTCGCTCCTTCGAGCGGGGATTCTGCAAGAAGCGACGCGGCCGGTCAACGACGCGCCTTCGCGCGCGATCCTCGCGCGTGGGGCGACGGCGGCAGGGAGAACGAAGCATGGGAGCCAGGATCGCGATCGTCGGCACCGGTGCGGTCGGCGGCTACGTCGGCGCCCATATGGCGCAAGCCGGCGAGGACGTGATCCTCGTCGATTTCTGGCCGGAGCATGTCGAGCGGATCCGGGCAACGGGCTTGCGCATCAGCCACCTGCGCGACGTGCCCGAGTTCACCATAGCGGCGCGTGCCATGCACGTGACCGAGCTGCAGGGCCTCTCCCGGGAACGGCCGATCGACATCGCCTTCCTCTGCACGAAGTCCTACGACACGGCCTGGGCGACGATGATGATCAGGCAGTATCTCGCCCCCGGCGGCTTCGTCGTTTCGCTGCAGAACTGCATCAACGAGGAGACCATCGCCGGCATCGTCGGCTGGGGTCGGACGCTCGGCGCGATCGCGAGCTCGATCACGGTCGAGCTGTGCGAGCCCGGCCACGTCCGCCGCGCGGGGGGCAAGCATGGCGCGGCCCACACCGTGTTCCGCGTCGGCGAGGCGCACGGCCTCCTCACCGACCGAGCCAACGAGGTTTGCCGCCTCCTCGCGCTCGCGGATTCGGCAAAGGTGACGGCGAATCTGTGGGGCGAACGCTGGTCGAAGCTGGTCGTCAACGCCATGGGCAACGGGGTGTCGGCCTCGACCGGCCTCATCACCCGCGACATCCTGTTCGACGACGGGCTGCGCCAGTTCACGGCCCGGCTCGGTAGCGAGGCGATCCGGGTCGGCCAGGCGCTCGGCTATCGGCTCGAAGAGATCCACCACCTCGACCCGGAGATCATCGCGCGAGCCGGCGAAGGCGATCTCGAAGCCAAGGCCGAATTCGACGCGCGGCGCCTTGCCGAGGCGCGCAAGCCCGGCGGCGGCGCGCACCGGCCCTCGATGGGCCAGGACATGGTCAAGGGCCGCCGGACCGAAATCGAGTTCCTCAACGGCTTCGTCGCCGACAAGGCCGAGGAGATCGGCGTGGCCACGCCGGCGAACGCCGCCTTGACCGCCATCGTCAAGCGCGTCGAGCAGGGCGAGCTTTCGCCCGACCGGCGTCACATCCTCGCGCTGCGGCTGAACTGATGCCGGTTGCCGGTGTCCCGTGCCCGGGCCGCCAGGGCGGCCAAAGGCAAGCTTGCGCTGCAGCCTCGACGCCGATCAAGCGGCCCGGGGCGAGATTTCCCGCTCGATCCGTTTGCGCAGCGTTCTGTCGGCCACTTCCAAATCGTACCGGGCCTGCAGGTTGATCCAGAACTCCGGCGTCGTTCCGAAATACCGGGCGAGCCTCAGCGCCGTATCCGGAGTGATCCCGCGGCGGCCCAGCACGATGTCGTTGACGCGGGAGCGCGGCACTTTGATGATCCGCGCCAGCGCATAGACGCTGATCTTCATGGGCTCCAGGAAATCCTCACCCAGAATTTCCCCGGGGTGAACGGGCGCAAGCCGCTTGCCGGTGGCGACATCCGCAAAATCGATCCGTCCCGACGTCAACGCTTCCCGCTTGATTGTCATCTCATCACCCCTTGTGATAATCCACAATCTCGACGTCCCAGGCTTCGTCCTCACGCCATCGGAAACATATCCGCCATTGATCATTGATGCGGATGCTATGTTGACCGCGCCGATTCCCGTGCAGGGCTTCGAGGCGGTTACCCGGTGGAATCACGAGATCGCCGAGCCGCCCGGCCGCGTCGATCGCCAAAAGCTTGGCTCTTGCGCGGCGCTGAATCTGATTGGGAAGATCCTTGACCGCAAGGCCTGCGAATAGCGCGGCCGTGCGCTTGTCGGCGAAGCTCCTGATCACGAGCACCGAACGTACCGAGCAACGGTACGTAGGTCAAGGTCCCGCCCCTGCCCTCCGCCCGATACGGGCTGGATGATTGATCAAGCGCGCTGAATGGAAAGGCACGCGTGGTAGCGGAGGAGGGACTCGAACCCCCGACACACGGATTATGATTCCGCTGCTCTAACCAGCTGAGCTACTCCGCCCCGGCGCGATCTGGACGCGGACCGGCGCCCCGGTCCGCGCTATCACGCACGAACCTATCCAATATAGCCAAAAACGTGGAAGGCCGGGACGAGCCCGGCCACGCTTCTCGGCCAATTCCTCCGGGCCGCAACGGCACGGGAGATGCCGCGATATAGGAAGCGCGCGGAAATGCTGTCAAGCCGAGTTCAGTGCCCTGCAAGCCCGGCGCAGCCGATGCCTCCACGGGCGACCGTTGTGCACCCGGCTGTCCGGATGAAACCTTAAATTGCGATTTCGCCTAAATCGATCACAAGATGCTTTTTCGCGGATTGAATCGACCTAAGCCACTGATCCTGCCGCAACTTATTTCAAAAATACCTCCGATTTCGAGGCGTTTTCGCGCGTTTGCCGCACGTTTTTCGCCCGCATCGGCCCGGCGGCGCCTACCCGCGGCCCTGCCCCTGCCCGTCGCCGCCCGCCGCTCCCCGGTTCCGCGCGAACCGGATCAGCGAGAAATGCCCGAGCGGGGGCATGTCGCGGCGTTCGAGGAGCCTCACCCCGCCGTGGCCGGCGGCCCAGCGCTCGAGGCGGGCCCAGGGAAACTCCGGCCGCCAGCCGAGCTTGCGCGCCATCGGCGCAAACGAATGCTCGAACGCGCGGCGCATTCCCGCCTCGGCGCCGATGTGGTTGACGAGCACGATCTCCCCGCCCGGCTTCACCACCCGCGCGAACTCGTCGAGGGTTGCCTCCGGATCCGACACGACGGTGATGACATATTGCGCCACCACCACGTCGAAGGCGGCGTCGCGAAAGCCGAGCTGCTGCGCGTCCATGACCGCGAGCCCCTCGACGTGCGCGAGCGGCTCGGCCTCGACCCGGGCGCGCGCCTTGCGCAGCATCGGCTCGGAGAGGTCGACCCCGACGAGACGCACGCCGCGATCGTAATCCGGCAGCGAGATGCCGGTGCCCACCCCGACTTCGAGAATGCGTCCGCCGATGTTCTGCGCGGCATCGATCGCGGCGCGACGGCCGCGGTCGAACACCGCGCCGAACACGAGGTCATAGACCGGCGCCCAACGCGCATAGGCCTTGGCGACGGCCCGATTGTCGAGGTCGGCCATGCCCCCTACCCCCGCGGCCCCCGCCCCGTCGCGCCGCAACCCGCTCAGCCGCGCGCGGCCAACAGCTCGGCGCCGCGCTCGCGGGCCGGCATGCCGGGGCGTAACGTGCGCTTGATGAAGCCGCCGCCGAGCACGCGCGCCTGGCCATCGGCGGCATCATAGAAGACGCAAGCCTGGCCGGGCGACACCCCGTCCTCGCCCTCGAACAGATCGACCTCGACGCCTTCGGGACCGCCCGCGAGCCATGCCGGCTGCGGCGCACGGGTCGAACGCACCTTCACGAACACCTCGCGGCCGCGGGCGAGCGCGTCGCCGATATTTTCGTCGCCGAGCCAGTTCACGTCGCGCAGCAGGATTTTCCTCGTGGTCAGCGCCTCGCGGGGGCCGACGACGACGCGGCGGCGCTCCGCCTCGAGCCGCACCACGTAGAGCGGGTAGCCGGCCGCAATGCCGATGCCGCGTCGCTGGCCGACCGTGAAATGGATGACGCCGTGATGCCGGCCCAGCACCCTGCCGTCGAGATCGACGATCTCGCCCGGCTCCGCGGCGCCCGGGCGCAGCCGCTCGATCACATCGGTATAGCGGCCGGACGGCACGAAGCAGATGTCCTGGCTGTCGTGCTTGTCCGCGACGGCGAGGCCGAACCCGCGGGCCAGCTCGCGGACCTCGGTTTTCGAGCGCTCGCCGAGCGGGAAGCGCAGATGTTCGAGCTGCTCGCGGGTGGTCGCGAACAGGAAATAGCTCTGGTCGCGCTCCGGCTCGCGCGCGCGGTAGAGCGCACGCTCCCCGTTCGGCAGCCGGCGGCTGGCGACATAATGACCGGTGGCCAGCACGCTCGCGCCGAGCTCGCGCGCCGTGCCCAAAAGATCGTGGAACTTGATCGCCTGGTTGCAGTCGACGCAGGGCACCGGGGTCTCGCCGGCGGCATAGCTCTGCGCGAAGCGATCGATCACGGCCTCCTGGAAGCGGCTCTCGTAGTCGAGCACGTAATGGGGAATGCCGATCCGCTCGGCGACGAGCCGCGCGTCGTAAATGTCCTGTCCGGCGCAGCAGGCGCCCTTGCGGTGCGTCGCCTCGCCATGATCGTAGAGCTGCAGCGTCACGCCCACGACGTCGTAGCGCTCGGCCTTGAGCAGCGCCGCCGTCACCGAGGAATCCACCCCGCCCGACATGGCGACGACCACCCGGGTGGCTTCCGGCCGACCTTGCAGTTCGAGGCTGTTGGGCATATTGGCCGCGGCCTTCCTGCCGAATTCCCGTAGAAGCGAACGCATCGCGCCGCATGGAACCCCGGCCGAGCCGGACCATACCGGGCCCCACCGCTTAATAATAGGGTGGGAGCGAGCCTGCGCAATCCATGGGCGGCGCAGCCTTGCCCGCCGGGGGGTACGCTCATTCGGCACGGCATTCTCCCACCTCCCCCTGGAGGGGGGAGGTCGGCGAACCGCGAAGCGGCGAGCCGGGAGGGGGTGAAGCCGAATCCACCCCACCCCGGCAGCTCGCAACATGCTCGCTGCCGACCCTCCCCCTCGGTCGACATCGGATGTTTCCGATGTCGACCAACGTATATTGCCGAACCCGGGAACACCCGGGTTCGGTGGGAGGGTGAAGCGCGCGCGACCCTCGCCAGCGAACCAATTCGGCCCAAATTTGCATGATTCCCAATTTGCCGCCACGGCTTAGCCAAATTTTAAGCGGCGCCCCGTAGTCTCCCTGCGGGTTGTCAGTTGCGTGAGTGTATCCATGACCGAGCCGCATCGTCCGCGGGCCAAGTACGTCATCGGCCCTGACGGCAGTCCCCTCACCATTGCGGACCTGCCGGCTCCGGGCACGAAACGCTGGGTGATCCGGCGCAAGGCCGAGGTGGTGGCGGCCGTGCGCGGGGGGCTCTTGTCGCTCGAAGAGGCATGCAGCCGCTACACCCTGACGGTCGAGGAATTCCTGGCCTGGCAATATTCGATCGAGCGGCATGGGCTCGCCGGGCTGCGCACCACACGAATTCAGCAATACCGCCAGTGAATTAGCTCTGGTCTGGCGCCTCCTTTGCGGAGCGCGCCTGCTCGCTCCAGTCCAGACAGCTGGCTCCGGTTACCTCCCCCCGTGGGGGGGCGATGGCCGCCCGGCCTTCAGCGAAATGCAATCACCCTACCTTCCTGTCGTCCCGGGAACTTTCCGCTGGCTCGGGCGTTTGTTGGCTCGAGCCGGGCCGGCAGCAATCGGCGCGGCAGGGGGGTGGGGTGAGCGGGGGTCGTCGCGTTCGAGAATCGTGAACCTTTTCGCCGCCCTGCGCGACGAAGAGCACGAGCTTTCGGGAGCACGCCATGAACTACTCCCTGTTGTCGGCCGATCGGAACACGCACCTCAAGATCGTGTCGCTGGCATTGACGGCGGCGATCGCCGTCGTGGTCATCGGCATCAGCGCGCGGATCAGCGAGAACGCGAGCTTCGCGGCACGGTTCGAGGCCGGCGCGCCAGTCCTCAAGGCGGGCCAGCCCACCGTCTATACGCGCATCGAAGCCCCCACGGTGCGCTGATCCCACGCAACCTGCCCACCCCGCCCCTTCCCGGGCTTTATGGCGTCTGGTCGCGGAATCCGATCGGCGTCACCTGGATCAGCTTGCCCGAATAGAGCATGGGCCCGGTCGGCACGCCCGTCGGCGAGCCGCCTTCCGGCTCGAGCGAGACCGCGTAGGTCGCCGAGTTGAGGATGAGGGGGTCGTAGGCCGCAAGCTGCGGCCGGTTGTATTCCTCCGTGCCGATCACGCCCAGCGACCGGGGCGAGGAGAATTTATTGGAAATGAGCCAGAGCTGGTAGCTCTTGCCGGGCTGCGGCGGCGCGCTGACGTTGCGGACGATGAGGGTGCGACGTTCGAGATCGAAGGTGGCGAGGAAGGCGGGCCGGGCGCCGTCCTTTTCCAGCACGGCCACGAATTGCGCCGGCTTGGGCGAGGGCACTTCCACCGTTTTGGTGACTTCGAGCGTCTGCGGCCGCAGCTCGGCCGGCAGGTATTCGGGCTGCAGCTCGCGAAGAGCCCCGAACCCGGCGGCGGCCGCGGCGATGAGGAACAGCCACAGCGAAACCTTGCGCCAGCGGCGGACGCGCCGCCTCAGCCGGGCGATTTCGGGGCTGTGGTCCTCGATAATTGCCGATTCGGGCGCCGGCGCCGGCGGCTCGACCGCGGGCGCTCGTAATTCCTCGCGCGGCGGCCTGCCGGCAATGCCCGCCTTGATGCGATCCCAGATGTCGGGCGGCGGCTCGACCGCGGCGACCAGCACATTGAGCTCGCCCAGCCGCCGTTCCCAGGCACGGACGATCGCCGCGAAGGCCGAATCCATCGTCACCAGGTCGCGAGCTCGGGCGCGCTCCTGCGCGTCGAGCGTGCCCAGCACGTACTCGGCCGCGAGCAATTCCTGGTCGTCGGGCTCCGCTTCCGTCATGATCCGAGACACTCGCGGATCCGCAGCAGACTTCCGCGCAGCCATACCTTGACGTTGTCGAGCCCGGTTTCGAATCGGGCCGCGAGCTGCTCACGACTCCAGCCGCTGTAGTAGGCCAGCAGCACCAGTCGCCGGTGCTCCGGCTCGAGCTCCCCGAGACAGGCGAGCAGCCGCCGCAGCTCCTCCGTGATGAGACGCTCGGCCGGACCGGATTCATCCGCGCCCATGTCGGGCGTGCCGGTTGCTTCGTGGTCGATTGCCCCCTGGCTGCGCGCGAGATCGAGAGCCCGGCCGCGGGCGATTGCCACCATCCAGGTGATCGGCGTGGCGATCCGCGGGTCGAACTCGGCTGCACCGCGCCAAATCTTCGCATAGGCGTCCTGCATGACCTCGGCGGCGAGATCGGGCCGCCGCAGGATCCGCAGCACCACGCCGTAGAGCCTGGCGCGGGTCGCATCATAAAGCCGTTCGAACGCAGTCGCGTCGCTCTTGGCCACGGCCGCGAGCAGCCACCCCATTTCGTCCGGCGTCAACATGAGACCCTCTTCGGCGCTCGGCGGATGCCGCGCGGCGCGCCGGATATTGCCGGGCAAGCGCCGCCGCGTCGAGGCCCCGGCGATCAGAAGTCGGAAATCAGCGGTCGGAAAGCCGCAATTTCAGCTTCCGCGGCCAAGGGGACCGAGCTCAGAAGACAGCAGCGGGAAGCGCAGCGTCCGGCTGTTGCCGCCCCGATTCCGACTTCCGATCGCTGCGTACTGATTGCCGGTCCCTGGATCGTCAGATCCGCGCCCGCATCAGGCCGAAGCCGCCAAGCTCGCTGGGCTCCCGGGAGCTTTCCGCGACGCGCTCGCGCATCTGGTCGCGCTCGTCCAGCAATTCGACCTTCTTGAGTTCCTCGAAAGCCTCGCCCAGGGCCGCCTTGGCGTCGTCGAGCTGGGTCCTGAGCTCCTGGGCCGAACGCCGGAGATTGTCGCGGCGAGTCATCGCTGCCTTGGCGTAGGTTGGATAGGCGAAATGTCCCGGGTCATGGATGCCGGACCGTTCCTGCTCGGCCGCGATCTCGCGGTCGAGATCGCCGGCCATGCGCTCGAACTCGGCAATCATGGTTTCGATCTGCGCGACTTTCCGCCGTTTCTCCTCGACCTGAAATTTCTTCAGGCGAAGGAGCGTCTCACGCGATTTCATCGACTCACACCCTCGGAGGCCCGGTTGACCGGCGTTGCATGCTGGCGCGCCCGGCGGGCGCGGCTGCCCATGGCGGGGAAGCCTACGGTCACAACGTTAGTTTTCTCTTTCTTTGGCCCGATGCGGCGAATCGTACATTCTTGGGCCATTCGACGGTCGCCTCTTAACCCCACATTTACCCGCTTCGTTAAACATTGCGTTCCACTATCTTGGGCTATCGCGGCTCCCCTCGACTGGCGGGCCGCGCGAATCGGTTGACCCCGGTTCTTAATGTGAAGCATGAGCCGGAACGTGGCGAGAAAACTGGTTCCCCACAACATTTTAAGGCGGGTCGCGCAAACCCCCCGCGAGAATGCTTGGACACGGGAAACAGTTTTTGTTAACCATTGCTCGGTAGCGTGCCGAATCAAATTGTCCCAAGGCGTGACGAGGGGCCGCGGAAGCGGCGTGCCGACCTAGGCCCAAGGCGGCGAGGAAAGGGACTGGCATGCGCGTTTTGCTGATCGAGGACGATAGCGCCACCGCGCAGTCCATCGAGCTCATGCTCAAATCCGAGAGTTTCAACGTCTATACGACGGACCTCGGCGAAGAGGGCGTCGATCTCGGCAAGCTCTACGACTACGACATCATCATGCTGGACCTCAACCTGCCGGACATGTCGGGCTACGAGGTGCTGCGGACGTTGCGCGTATCCAAGGTCAAGACGCCGATCCTGATCCTGTCGGGGCTTGCCGGGATCGAGGACAAGGTCAAGGGCCTGGGCTTCGGCGCCGACGACTACATGACCAAGCCCTTCCACAAGGACGAGCTCGTCGCCCGCATCCACGCCATCGTGCGCCGCTCCAAGGGCCATGCCCAATCGGTGATCCAAACCGGCGACCTCGTGGTCAATCTCGACACCAAGACCGTGGAGGTCAACGCTCAGCGCGTGCACCTGACCGGCAAGGAGTACCAGATGCTGGAGCTCCTGAGCCTGCGCAAAGGCACGACGCTGACCAAGGAGATGTTCCTCAACCATCTCTACGGCGGCATGGACGAGCCGGAGCTGAAGATCATCGACGTGTTCATCTGCAAGCTGCGCAAGAAGCTTGCCAACGCCTCGAGCGGCAAGAATTACATCGAGACGGTCTGGGGCCGCGGCTACGTCCTGCGCGAGCCGACCGAGGACGAAGCCCGGATCCCGGCCTGAGGCCGTTCGCCGGCGCCCGCATGCGGGGCTGTCGGCGCGGCCGCGGCGATTTCACGGGCCTCGGATTCCTCGCTTTCGCATAAAATCCCGCAATCGCAGTCCGGCCGCTCAGCGTGCGCGCGCGAGCGTGACGACCCGCTGCGGCTTGCGGTCGTTCCCGATGCCGGCCATGCGTCTTGCCATCGGCGTGGGAACATAAAGGCCGCGCCGATCCGGCGCCGGCGCGAATGCGTCGGTAAGCCCGACCACGGTCTCGGCGGCGCCGAGTACCAGATAGCCGTCGGCCCGGGTCATCTGGGCGAGATTCTGCAGCACCTTGGTCTTGGTGTCTTGATCGAAATAGATCAGGACGTTGCGGCAGAACACGACATCGAACGCGCCCAGATGCGAGCACTCCCGCAACAGGTTGAGCGGCCGGAACTGCACCATGGCGCGGATCTCCGGCGCGATCCGCCACAGGTCGCCGACTTGCGAAAAATATTTGACCAGCAGCGCGATGGGCAATCCGCGCTGCACTTCGAACTGGCTGTAGATGCCCGCCCTCGCCTTCTCCAGCACTTCCATGGAGATGTCCGTGGCCAGGATCTCGATGCGCCAGCCGGCGATTTTCTCCCGCATCTCGCGCAGGCACATCGCCAGCGAATACGGCTCCTGTCCGGTGGCCGCCGCCGCGCACCAGATCCGAATCTGGCGATTTCTGCGCGCGGCGAGAAGCGCGGGCATCATGGTGTCGCGGAATTGCTCGAACGGGACCTTGTCGCGGAAAAAGAACGATTCGTTGGTGGTCATCGCCTCGACGACTTCGGCGATGAGCGGCTCGGCCGGATTCCTGAGCTTCTGCAGCAGCGCCGCGAGTCCGGGGAGACCCGCCTTGCGTGCCACCGGCACCAGTCGGCTTTCCACCAGATATTGCTTGCCGGCGGCAAGCACGAGGCCGGAGCGCTCCTTGAGCACGGCGCGGAGAAAATCGTAATCGGCCTGAGTCACGACCCCGCCCCCGTGAACAATTCCACGAGCTTCGGCGCGATCCGGTCGAGCGGGAGCACCGCCGAGCACAAGCCCGCGCGCGCCACCGCCCCCGGCATGCCCCAAACCACGCTGCTGGCTTCGTCTTGAGCGACGATGCTGCCGCCCGCTGCCACGATCGCGGCGGCACCGCGGGCGCCGTCCACGCCCATGCCGGTAAGCACCAGGGCCAGAACCGCGCCGCCCCACACCTGGGTCGCCGAGGCGAACAGCGGATCGACCGCGGGCCGGCAGAAATTGACGAGCGGCCCGTCGTCGAGCGCGACGACCGGCAGCCGGTCGCGGCGCTCGACCTGCATGTGCCGCCCGCCGGGCGCGAGATAGATCGTTCCCGGCCGAATCGGCTCGCCGTCGTGCGGCTCGTGCGCCGGCCGGCCGCTGGCGCGGGCGAGGTGCTCGGCCATGATGGTGGTGAAGGTGGGCGGCATGTGCTGGGTGATCAGCACCGGAACGCGGTCGCACACGGTCGCGAGCTGGGAGGCCAAGCCTCGCAGCGCCTGGGGCCCTCCGGTCGAGGCGCCGACCAGGAGGACGCGCGGGGGGATGATGGAGAACGCTCGCAACGCCATCGGTTGCGCACCGGCGGGGACCGGATGCAATCCGGGCCGCAGGAGCGCGACCGGCCTGGCCGAGGCCTCGCCGCGGCGCCGCCTGCGGCGGCCGCCGAGTTCCACGATTTTTTCGATCAGCTCGCGGCGGAACGCGGTCGAAGTGGTGATGCCGCGGTTGGTGTCCGGCTTGGGAACGTAATCGGCTGCACCGAGTGCGAGCGCCTTCAAGCTGATTTCGGCGTTCCGGCGCGTCAGCGTCGAGGCCATGATGACCACGAGATCGCGTTTCTTCTCGAGCAGCAGGGGGAGCGCAGAGATGCCGTCGAGCTCCGGCATGTCGATGTCGAGCACGACGACGTCCGGATCGGCGCGCTCCAGCTGATCGACCGCCTGCCGGCCGGTGCGCAGCGAAGCCACCACCGCGAGCCCCGGCTGCTCGCCGACCCAGCGCGAGACCAGCCCGCGCACGACCACGGCGTCGTCGACCACCATGACGCGGATGGGCGCCGGGTCCGTCGTCGGCAACGCCGGCGCGGTATGCAACGCGAGACTCATCGAACCGATACTCGGGACACTGGCACGCCGGGCTGAACTCAAATCAGGCCGACTTCCTGGAATTTCGCCTCGACGATTTCCTTGTCGAACGGCTTCATGATGTACTCGTTGGCGCCGGCGTGAAGCGCCCGTGCGATGTGAACGACATCGTTCTCGGTCGTGCAGAACACCACTTTCGGCCGGTCGCCGCCGGGCAGGCGACGCAGCGCCTTGAGGAACTCGTAGCCGTCCATGACCGGCATGTTCCAGTCGAGCAGCACCGCGTCGGGCAGCTCGCGCTCGCAATGCTCGAGCGCTTGGCGGCCGTCCTCCGCCTCGGAGATTTGAAACGCCAGCCCCTCCAGGATGCGGCGGGCTACTTTGCGGATCACGCTCGAATCATCAACCACCAGACAGGTCTTCATGACGGTTCCATTTCGTTGGTTGTATCGGGTTGGGGCATGGTCCTTGTCGGCTGCAGGCTTCACGCTGCGATCGGCTCGGCCGCCGAACCGAGCACCCGCTCGACGTCGAGCACGACCATGAGGTGCGCGTCGAGCCGGTGCACGCCGATCGAGACGCGGGCGAACTTGGCGTCGAGATTGACCGGATTGGGCTCGCGTCCGGAATCGGCGAGCTTGACCACCTCGCCGACCGCATCGACGAGCAGGCCGTAGGACTCTGCGCGCCATTCGATGCCCACCGCCATTGGCGGCAGGCCGTCCGGGCGAGGCGGCAGGCCGAGGCGGCAGCGCAGATCGATGGCGGTGACGATACGGCCGCGCAAATTCAGCACGCCGGCGATTTCCGGCTCGGACAACGGCACGCGCGTCAACAGCTCCGGCATGAATACGTCCTGCACACGCGCGATCGGCAGACCGAACCATTGGCCGTCGAGCACAACGGTGACGTATTCGGTGAGGCATTCGGCGCCGTCGGGACTCTCTCTCGTCATGCCGTCCTCACGCCGCCTCGACCCACTGCAGGCTGGCTTGCTTCAAGGCCGCGATCAGGCCCTGGCGATCGAATTTGGCCACGAAATCGTCGAAGCCGGCGCGGCGTCCGCGCTCGACCATCGCTTCGGAAGCGAGGGCGGAAAGCGCGATCAGCGTCACATTCGCCCCCCGAGGCTCGCTGCGCACCGCTTGGGCAAGCTCGTAGCCGGACATGCCGGGCATCTCGATGTCGGAAACGACGACGTCGAACTGCCGGCCGGATTTGAGGATCGCAAGCGCCTCCTCGGCCCCGCCCGCGGCAGTGACTTCGTAGCCGGCGGCCGTGAGCACCGGACCGAGCATGTTGCGGAAGAATGCGGAATCGTCGACCAGCAGCAACGATTTCGGCCCGCCGGAGACCTGCGCGTCGTTGCGGCGGAACCAGTCCTGGAACGCCAGCGGAAGGAAATATCCGACGTCGACGACCTCGGTGGCCTCGCCGCGGATCACCGCGCAGCCGAGCGAGCCGGGAGCCTCGCCCGGCACTTCGATGTCCAGCTTGTCCTCGACGATGTCGACGATCTCGTCGACCGCGAGCCCCATCGAGCGGCCGCGATCCGAGAACACCAGGAGCGGCTGCGTACCTTCGGTGCGCATGCGGAACTCCTCCTCGAGCCGCACCAAGGGCATCAGCTGTCCGCGATATTGCACCAGGTGGCGACCGCCGGAGAGCTCGATGTTCCTGCAGTCGACCTCCTCGAGGCGCGTCACCAGCGAAAGCGGCACGGCTTTGAGTTCGGCGGAGCCGGCCCGGAACACCAGCAGCGACACCGTCTTGGCGTCGGATTGGGTCCGCTCTGCGTCGGCCGGCGGCTCCGGGATCTGCGCCGCCGCGGTCCCGATCGCCTGCGCGATGCCGTTGGGGTCGATGATCATGATCACCGACCCGTCGCCCAGGATGGTGTTGCCGGAGAACATCGGGATGCGGCGCAGCTTGGTCGACATCGGTTTGACCACGATTTCCTCGGTGTGGAACACGGCGTCCACCACGATCCCGAAGGTCTGGCTGCCGACCTGAATGACGACGATGAAGCCGTCTTCCGGCTCGCTTGCCGCGGGAGCCGCGATGGCGAGCAGTTCGTCCAGGCGCGCCAGCGGCAGCAGTTTGTTGCGCAGGCGGAGCACCGGCGTGTGCCGGATGCGCTCGATCCTGTGCTCGGAATTGTTTTGGGCGCGGACCAGCTCGACCACGGAGAGCTGCGGAATCGCGAAGCGGTCGCCGCCCGCTTGGACGATCAGCGCCGACACGATGGCGAGCGTCAGCGGGATCTTGATGCTGAAGCTCGAACCCGCGCCGGGTGCGGATTTGACATCGATGGTGCCGCCGATCTGATCGATGTTGGCGCGCACGATGTCCATGCCGATGCCCCGGCCCGAGAGGCTAGTCACCTGCGCGGCGGTGGAGAACCCGGGCCTGAAGATGAACTTGTGGATCTGCGCCTCGGTCATCTTCTCGAGTTCGGATTCCGAGGCCAGTCCGCTGGCAATGGCCTTGGCCTTGATGCGTTCGGTATCCAAGCCGCGGCCGTCGTCGGCGATCTGGATGATGATGTGCCCGCCCTCGTGATAGGCCGAGAGCCGGATCGTGCCCTTGTCGGGCTTGCCGGCCCGCCGGCGCTCGGCGGGATCCTCCAGACCATGGTCGGCGGAATTGCGCACCATGTGCGTGAGCGGATCCTTGATGAGGTCGAGGACCTGGCGGTCGAGCTCGGTCTCGGCGCCGTGCATCTCCAGCTCGATCTCCTTGCCGAGATCGGCGGCGAGATCGCGGACGATCCGCGGCAATTTTTGCCAGGCGTTGCCGATCGGCTGCATGCGGGTCTTCATCACCCCTTCCTGCAGCTCGGCGGTCACGTTGGAGAGTCGCTGCAACGGCGTCTTGAACTCGGATTCCTCGTGGCGACGCACGATTTCCAGGAGCTGATTGCGCGTGAGCACCAGCTCGGAAACCATGGTCATGAGCTTTTCCAGCGTCTCCACATTGACGCGAATGGATTGGCTGGCGATGGCCTTGTCGAGCTTGTCGTCGTCCTTTTCGCGCGCGCCGGCATGCTCGGGCTGCAGCGATCGGTCTTGCGCTTCGCGCGGTTGCGCTCGCGCACCGGCGGCAGCGGCCGGGTCCGCCGGACCGGCCGTTTCCCGGAATACCCGCTCCAGATCATCGAGCGGGACTTCGCCCGGACGAAGCGGCCGTTCCAGCACCTGGTAGACCAGCGATCCGCTTGTGGTCCGTGAACCGGCGATCGCGCTCTCGGCGGCTTCGCCGGCCGCCATGCACTCGAGCAGGCCGATCAGATCCCGGTCCGAGCCTTCCGGCTCGTGCTCGGTCCGTTCGAGCTCGGCCAAGATCGCCTTGATGCGGTCGATGGTGGCGAGAATGAGCGTCACGGCTTCGGCGGTGACCGCAAGCCCGTCGCGAAATCTGCCCATCAGCGTCTCGGCCGAATGGGCAAGGGTCTGCAGCCGCGGCAGTCCGAGAAAGCCGCAGGTACCTTTGATCGTGTGGACGAGGCGGAAAATATTGTCGAGGATCTTGGCGTTGTTGGGATCCTGCTCGAAGCGGACCAGTTCGACGTCAATCAGGTCGAGGCTCTCATTGGTCTCGGTCAGGAATTCGCGCAGCAATTCGTCCATGGAAACGCCCCTGGCCGCGGGGCAACTCGAGCCGCGCGCGCGCCCCGCGCCGTTCGCGAGCGCGGCCAGTCTGTTGGGAAACGGTTTAAGATTGGTTGCGCCGCTACCGACGGCGCGCGGCGGGAGGGGAATTCCCGGCGATTTCCGGCTTTCCGAGGCTCCGGCCCGGCCGCGTGGTAAACAATTCGTTTCCACCCGTCCTCGGATGGGCCGGCGCCGCGGTCATCGGGCGGTGATCGCGACCCGATCTCCTTCCGGCGCCAGCGCCACGGACAGGCCGCAGCTACGGGCAAGCAGACCGGTGTAAAATGGCTGGATCGCATGCGCATCGATCGTGGCCGATCCGACTTCCCCGGAAACGAGGCCGGGAATCGCCTGCGGAATGCGGGCGTTGACCCCAGCGGCCGTTACCCGAAAACCCTGGATCTCGCCATCGCCGATCGCATCGACCGTTAGGGTTCCGCCCCGGGGGATGGTCTGCCCGGCCAGGATGAGCAGGTTGAGCAGGAGCTTGACGCGGTTCTTCGGCGAGAGCGCCCGCGGCAGGTTCCACGCGATCTTGGTCTTGTCGTCCTCGAAGAGGCCGCGCGCCACGGTTTCGGCATTGCCGAGATCGATCGCGGCGCCGGCCGAGCCCGCCGCACCGAAGGCAAGGCGGCAGAACTGCAGGCGCGCCGAGGCCTGCCGCGCGCTCTTCTTGATCAGCTCGAGCGCAAAGGTCTTGGTCTCCTCGTCATTATTGTCCTCGAGCACTTCCAGCCCATTGACGACCGCGCCGACCGGGCTGATCAGGTCGTGGCAGACCCGCGAGCAGAGCAGAGCCGCAAGATCGAGCATTTCGAGGGAGCCGTGCATTGCGGGTCTCCGGTTGGATGCAAAGGAATCGAACTCGGCGCTTTCGGCGCGACTCAGCCATCGCGCACGCCCGCAGGTGTGATACAACGCACATGCCCTGCCTGCCAGGGCGACCCTCATTTCCCCCACATTCTCGTGCACTTCGACGACTGCTACCCCATGCCGAAGCGGCCACCGTCTCGGCTTCTCTGGAACGGAGCCAACGTGACCGCCGATCTCAGCCTCGACCGGGATCTCGCCTCGATTGCCCGCCGGCTCGATGATCTCACTGCGGTCGTCGGCCAAGCGGCAGCGGCGATCCTCGCCATCGATCCTGGGACGGCGGCGCGCCGGCAAAAGTCCGACCGTTCCTTCGTAACCGCTGCTGATGAGGCCGCGCAGGCGGTGGTGTTGCGGGGCCTGTCGGAAATCTTTCCCGGGCTCCCGGCCGTTTGCGAAGAGGCGACCGGGTCGCCGCGGCCGGCCATACTGGGGCGCTGTTTCGCCCTGGTCGATCCGCTCGACGGCACGCGGGAGTTCCTGGACGGACGGCCCGAATTCACGGTCAACCTGGCCGTCGTGTCCGCCGGTGTAGCGGCCCTCGGCATCATTGCGGCGCCGGCGCTCGGCCGCATCTGGCGCGGGATTGTCGGAAAGGGTGCGGAGCGCCTGCGCTTCGATCCGGCGCGCCCGGGCATCTTCGACGAGATCGTTGCGGTTCACCCACGCGCGCAAATCCCGGGGCGCATCCGAGTTGCGGTGAGCCGTTCGCATCTCGATGCCGATACCGCGGCGCTGCTCTCGCGGCTGGGGGTCTCGGAGACGATCGTGTGCGGCTCGTCGCTGAAATTCTGCCGGGTCGCCGAAGGCGGCGCCGACCTTTACCCGCGGCTCGCGCCGACCTTCGAATGGGATATTGCGGCCGGCGACGCGGTGCTCGCCGCGGCGGGTGGCGCGGTGACGAAGCCCGACGGTACGCCGCTGCGCTACGGACAGGGCGCGGAGGGATTTCGGGTGCCCGCGTTCCTGGCCTTCGGGGATCCCGCCGCCGTGCGGGAGATCGCCGGGGGCGGAACCGGTCCGCACAGGCGTTGAGCCGGCCGGTGTCGGCGGCGGGAGGGATAGGCATAGCCGGCTTCCGCCGCAGCCGTGCTGGCGCCATAGTTGTGGACAAGGAATGCCTGATTCGCATCGAGCCCGCCGCCCGGGTGCCTCCGATGCGAGGCGTCGATCCGATGGAGCATTCATGCGCGCGCTCATTCGCACTGCCTGCCTTGCTCTCCTCGCGTTCGGGTTGGGCGCCGCGCCGGCGGCCGCTCAGGCAAATCCGCAGCCCGCCGACTCCCGGTTTTCCCCCCATGAGCTGGTAGACACCGGCCACAAGTTCTTCGGCGGGGTCTCGCGCGGCCTGGCGCAAATCATCGAGCGGGCGGTGAGCCAATGGGGCCTGCCCAACGGCTACATCCTCGGCCAGGAAGCCGGCGGCGCTTTCATCGGCGGGCTGCGGTACGGCGAAGGCACGCTGTACACCAAGAATGCCGGGGATTTGCGGGTCTATTGGCAGGGTCCTACGCTCGGTTGGGACATCGGCGGCGAAGGCGCCCGCACCATGATGCTGGTCTACAACCTGCCGGCGACGCAGGCGGTGTATCAGCGCTTCGGTGGCGTCGACGGCTCGGCGTATTTCGTGGGCGGGCTGGGGATGACGGTATTGACCGCGAACGGCGTTGTGGTGATTCCGATCCGCTCCGGCGTCGGCGTGCGACTCGGCGCCAATGTCGGCTACCTCAAATTCACGCCGCAGGCGACCTGGAATCCGTTCTGATCGACTCCCTTCCGCCTGATTGGTTTGGATCCAGACTGGAACTCGATCGACCCGCGTGGCATGTTGCCCCGCGAGACTGGCGTTCGCGGTGGAGGCGTAATTCATGATCGAGCCGATCATGTATGTGGGGCTCGGCTTTCTCGCGGCCTGCCTCATCGCGCTCGCCATCATCCCGTTCGTCCATGCCCGCGCGGTGCGGCTGACCATGCGCCGGCTCGAGGCGGCGACGCCGCTGTCGATGGCGGAGATCCAAGCCGATAAGGATCAGCTGCGCGCCGAGTTCGCGATGTCGACGCGCCGGCTGGAAATGAGCGTCGACCAGCTCAAGACCAAGACCACCAGTCAGCTCGCGGAGCTCGGCAAGAAGACCGATACCATCAACCGCCTCAAGATCGACCTCGGCGAAAAGACCGCCGCGATTTTCGCGCTCGAGGCGCGCGACAAGGCGCTCAAGGACCAACTGCACGCCACCGAGGAGGAGCTTTCCGCCAGGACCGGCACGCTGCGGGAAGTCGAGCGCGTGCTGGCCGACAAGGAGGCCGCGCTCGCCCGGCTCGGCGCCGAGATCGCGGACAGGTCGGTTCTCTTCGACAGCCAAAGCGTGGAGGTCGTGGCCTTGCGGACGCAGGTCGACGCCCTCAAGGGGCAGGTCCTCGGCCTGCAGAAGGGGGTCCGCGACACCGAGGATCGCCTCGCCCGCGAACGACTCGATTCGGAGGCGGCGTCGCGCGAGCTCGCCGAGGAACGCGGGCAGGTGGAGAAGCTCGCCCAGCGGGTCGCCCAATTGGAGCGCCAGCTTGCCGGTCAGATCGCGGAGGCCGAGATCCTCAGTCGACGTCTTGCCGACCTCGAAATGCGTCTTGCCGAGCAGAGCCGCGTGCTGTCTGAGCGCGAGCGCGAACGCGACCAGCTTCGGCGCGACGTCGAAGCCGCCCGCAAGATCGAGACCGACCTGCGCCAGGAGCTCACCACCACGGATCGCCGGCATGGTGATGCGTTCGACGCGCTGAAGACCGAAAAGTCCTTGATCGAGACCCAGCTCGATCGCGCCCGCGAGGACCGCGCCAAGCTGCAGCGGGAGCTTGCGGCCATGAAGCGCGAGGCGGAGGCCGCCTGGGCAGCGGAGCGGGTCGAGAACGCGCTGCTGCGGGAGCGGATCAACGACGTCGCCGCCGAGGTCGTGCGCCTGACCTCGGTGCTCGAAGGCTCCGGCTCGGCCATCGACGCGATCCTCGCCGAGGAAAGCGTTCGGCTCCACGGCAACGGCGCAGGCAAGCAGCAGCCCGCATCGGTCGGCGGCGAGGAGGGCAAGGGCAGCCTTGCCGACCGCATCCGCGCGCTGCAGGCGCGCGCCTCGCGCGTCGCATCGACGACGTGACGGACCTTGCCCAAACCGTGGGCGGGCTGCGGCAAAACCGGGCAGCCGGCCGGTGCACCCGCCCGAACAGAATCCGCTGCCTATAGGCCAAATTGCATCGTAAATTCAGGTCTTTAGCGCCTCGGCCGCGGACTGGCACGGGAGTTGATATCTGCGTCCATGCCGGTATGCGCCCCTTGCATCGCGAGGATTTGCGGCGCATGGGCCGGCGAGGCGAAGCAAGGGATCGAGCCCGTGAAGAGCATTCTCGCGATCCGTCGGCGGGCGGCAGCGTGCGGCTGCCTCGTGCGATGAGCCGGAGCCCCCACGAGGCGCCGACCCCGCGCATGGAGGCGCTGGCGCGGCTGCCGATTTTCCTGGCGCTGGAGGGCAAACGTGCGGTCCTGGTCGGCGGCAGCGCGGCCGCGGCCTGGAAGGCGGAGCTCTTGTCGGCGGCCGGGGCCCGCGTCGACGTCTATGCGCAGAATCCTTCCGAGGAGCTTTTGGCGATCGCCGCGCAGCCGCCGCGGGGGCCGGTCGCCGTTCATGCGCGCCCGCTCGAAGCCGCCGATCTCGCCGGCGCGGCAATCGCGGTCGGCGCGATCGAGGACGAGGCGCAGGCGGCGGCCTTTGCGGCGGCTGCGCGCAGTGCCGGCGTTCCGGTCAACGTCGTGGACAAGCCCGCGCTGTGCGATTTCGCCTTCGGGGCCATCGTCAATCGCTCGCCGCTGGTGATCGGCATCTCGACCGACGGCGCGGCGCCGGTGTTCGCCCAGGCCATCCGGGCGAAGCTCGAAGCGCTGATTCCCAGAGGCTTCGCGCGCTGGGCGGAGGCGGCGCGGGCGTGGCGGCCGCGCGTCCAGTCGCTCGGGTTGTCGTTTCGGGCGCGGCGGCAGCTGTGGGAACGTTTCACGCAGGCCGCGCTCGCCCGGCCGAACGATATTCCGGATCCTTCCGAGCTCGAAGCGCTCACCGCGGATATCGACGCCGAGCCGGAAAGCATCGGCTCCGTCGTGCTGGTCGGCGCCGGCCCCGGCGACCCCGAGCTGTTGACGCTGCGGGCGGTACGCGCGCTGCAGTCCGCCGACGTGATCCTGATCGACGATCTCGTGGCGCCGGAGATCCTCGACTTCGCGCGGCGCGAAGCCAAGAAGATGCTCGTCGGCAAGACCGGCTATGCACCGTCCTGTCGCCAGGACGAGATCAATCGATTGATGATCGCGCTCGCCAGAGCCGGCCGGCGCGTGGTGCGGCTCAAAAGCGGCGACCCGCTGGTGTTCGGGCGAGCCGGGGAGGAAATCGCCGCCTGCCGCGCCGCCGGCATCGCCGTCGAGGTGGTGCCCGGCATCACCGCCGCGCAGGGCGCGGCGAGCCGGCTTGGCGTCTCGCTCACCCAGCGCTGCTATTCGCGCCGGCTGCAGTACGTCAGTGGGCACCACGCGGACGCCGACGGCGGGCTCTCGGCGGACATCGATTGGAAGAGCGTCGCCGATCCATCGACCACGACGGTGATCTACATGCCCAAGCGCACGCTCGGCACCATCTCGGCTGCCGCCATCGCGCACGGCATCGACCCGGCTACTCCCGCGGTGGCGGTCGCCGAAGCAACGCGCACCGGCGAGATCGTGCTGCGCGGCACCGTCGCGGATATTGCCGCCCGGCTCGACGCGATCGCTCCGTCGGGCCCGGTCCTGGTCATGATCGGACGCGTGCTGGCGACCGCCGCGTCGAGCGCGGAAGAGGCCGCGGTTGCGGCCGCCGGCAGCACCGGCTAGCTGGGATCGCCTGCGGGCCGGGCCCGCTCATCCCTGGCCATGATACCGTCGAGGAATCGCAGCGTCCTGCCCCAGGCGATCGCCGCGCTTTCGGCGTGGAAGCTCGCCCGCTCGTCGCAATGGAAGCCATGGCCGGCGCCAGGATAGACGTGAATTTCACAATCGGGACGCTTGGCTCGGATCGCCTCGACGTCGGACATCGGGATGCCCTCATCTTTGTCGCCGAAATGCATCTGCGTGGGGCAGCGCGGCTTGCGGTCGGCCGATTTGGCGATCTGCCCGCCGTAAAAGCACACTGCGGCGGCGAGCCCGTCGAGCTGCGTGGCGGCGAGATACGCGACCGTGCCCCCCATGCAGAATCCCAACACCGCGACCGGCCGCGGCAGCGCCTCGACCGCCGCCGTCGTATCGGCCACGAATGCCGCCCAATCGATGTTGGCGAGGAACTTGCGGGCCTGGGCGATTTCGTCCGGCGAGTAGCCCGACTGGAAGTCGCGGGCGAACCGGTCGAACAGTGCCGGGGCCACAGCCGCATAGCCGAGCGCCGCGAGGCGGTCGCAGACCGAGCGGATGTGATGATTGACGCCGAAAATCTCCTGCACGACCACGACGCCGCCCAGCGGCTTTCCTGCCGGATCGGCTCGGTAGGCGCCGAGACGATGCGCGTCCTTGGCGGTGAGCGACAAGGGTTTACCCATGATGAACCTCGCAACCTAGGGAAAAGGGACGGATCAGGACGGGCGACAAGCGGCTTCGGCCAGCCCCGGCCGGGCGAGCGGACGTCCGTCAGGGGCGCGCGTAGGGCGACCACACGCAGGAGAACCCGATGTAATCTCCGTACTGCGCATGCACGCTGTTGATGCGGGCGTACTTGTTATAGCGCGCGCAGCGCTGCGAGGCGATGGCAAAGGCTTGGGCCTGGTTTTCCGGCGACCACGGGATGATGCCGCCGGTGTCGTTGCTCTTGATCCCATGCACTCCGGCACAGGCCGTCAGCAGCAATCCCAACCCGAGGATTGCCAAGAGGGAAGGCCCGCATTTCATGCCAAGGCTCCAGCCGCCGGTTGCTGGCCGGCAATGGTAGAGGCCAGGGGCCGGAAATAAAAGGTGCTTGGATAAGCGGCGGCGCGGTTCGGAGCGGCCTATGACTATTCGGCCACAGTCGGACAGCGGGGGGCGCAGGACGGAGGACGGAAACCGACGCGCTCCGGGGGGAGCGCAGCCACGGCCGAGGCGTTGGAGCGATCGCTGCCCTGCTGAAATCCGTCGCCCGAATCGCACGACCGCCGCCCGTCGGGCGGCGGCCGGGCCGATCCCACGACTCGTTCCCTACCAGCGGAGACTTCCGCGGGAGAGCCCGAATACCAGCGAGACCAGGAACAGAACCAACGCGACGAAAAACACGATCTTCGCCATCCCGACCGCGACCCCGGCGATCCCGCCGAAGCCCAGCACGGCCGCGATCAGCGCGATGATCAGCAGCGTGACAACCAAGCCCAACATGGCCTGACCTCCTTGATGCCTCGTCCCCGGTCAATTCCTGGCGGCGGAAAACGTTCCTCTGCCGATGCGGTACAGCGGCGGGAATCGCGGCAAATCGTGCGGTTTTCCGGGCAAATGGCGATGCCGGTGCCGCCTCTGCAGGCAATATTCCGGCATTTCGGCCGCGCGCGAGCCCGATCTTCATATCAGGCGTTCGCGCAGGAAGGCGATGACGCGATCGAGCGCGGCCCGGGTCGGCTCGCCCGCGCGGTCGATGAGGTGGAGGGTCAGCACGCAATGCGCCGGTTTGCTCGCGCGCGGGTTGGCGGCGCTGTCGGGGACCTCGATCGCCTCGAACGCGCCGCCGAGTTCCCGCCCGAGCGTTTCGAACCGCTCGCGCCGGCAGATCGGATCGCCGGCGAAGCGCAATCCCAGCACGGTGAGACCCTCATCGGCATGGCGTCGGCGCGCGTTCGCCAGCGCTTCGGGCGAGGCATGCACCGCCGCCCCCTTGCGCCGGGTCAGCGGCAGCGGCAGCGAGGGTTGTGACAGTACCGGGGCGATCAGGAAGCGGTCGAGCATCATAGTCAGGGCGAAATTTCCGGTGAGGCACATGCCGATCGCGCCCACGCCCTTGCCACCAATCTCGTCGTGGGCCCGGCGCGCCAGCGCCCGCAACCAATCCACGATCGGGCTCGACCCGTTCTCGGCGAGCACGCGAAATTCGCGGCCGATGCAGGCGCGCGCCATTTCGATGGTCGCATAGACGCGTGAGACGGGCTTCCCCGGAATCCCGAACAGATGCGGCATGAATGCGGTCATGCCGGCATCGACTACGTAACGCGCGAACCGCGCGACTTGCGGCGTGATCCCCGGGATTTCGTGCATGACGATGACCGCCGGTCCGGTGCCCTTGCGATACACCGTACGCCGCTTGCCCTCCTGCTCGAACTCGAAATGGGAGAAGTCGGTCAAAGGATCCATGCGGTGCCCTTCCCGTCATGCCGCAGGAACGCATCGGCGGTAGAGCATTTCGCCGGCTTCGGCAACCGAGCACGACCGCAATGCGAGACGTAGGCTTTGGGCTACGCACGTCGGGCGGTAGAGCGATCCCAGCCATCACCCGCAGCAAAGCAAGTTCCGGGTTTTTGCTTGCAATGTATTTGGAACCTGACCGGTCGCATCAGAGTTGGCGTGCCGCAAGTGTTTCGAGGAGGTCACTCATGGGTCGCGCTTTGCTGCTGTGGATCATTGGAATCCCCATTCCCATCATTCTGCTGATTTGGCTGCTGGGCGGCTTTCACTGATCGGGGCGTCAGGCAATGATGGGCGCGCCTGCATTGTTGCTGGCTTGAACGATGGGGCGCTGCCCTCATTAGACCTTGCAAGCCGACGACCCGTCGCCCCGCCGTTCGGGCCGGCCGAACGCACGCGCGATCCAGTTCGACCCGCGGTTGCTTAGGGGCGGGCGCCGCGCCGCCGCCATGCTTCCAGCATCCTCGACAGCGAGGAGCGGCGCGTGCGGGTCTTTCCGGTTGTTTCCAGCCGCTGCGACAATTCCGACAACCGCTGCGGGATATCCTGCCGCAATACCGGCAGGTAGAGCAACGCCAGCTTCTCGCCGATCTTGGCCTGAATATCTCGGCTGAGCCGAGCGCCGTCGTTCGATGTTGCGTTCATGGCTGCATCAACTCGCCACCCCGGCCTTCGAGGCGCGATCGTTGCCGTTGCCGCTGAAGAAGCGCGTGGGCGCAAGACAGCCCCGGTCCGGTGCTCGGTACGTGAACCGGGGCTGTGGCGTTCGCCAGGACGAGACTAAACAATACGAACTGGCGCTCAACAACGTCGGAGCCGGCGGCTAGGTTCCAACCGGGCCGTCCGGGGGCAAATCTCGCCGGCCATGGGCGAACGAATATTGCGCCGTGGGCGCAGGATCAGGCGACCTGTTTCAACCGGTTGGCAGAGAGCCGGGCGTCGCGCCTGGTCCAGACATGCTCCTGGCCGCAGATCGGGCATTGCGTGCGGCTGAGCACGTCCGGCAATCTCGCAAAGCTCGTCTCGTCCGTCTCGATGCCGGTGTAGATTTCCCGACGGGTCTCGGGACAATCAATCATTACGGAAGCCATCGCGACCCTCGTGCTTTGGTTTTTTGACCTGCACCGGGTCGTAGCGGGGGAAATGGTCTTTCGTGAGACCGCTGGGCTCACATGTGGGTGAAGGTGCAGAGCACGGGCTGCCGCAAAAGCATCGTTCAAACCCCCTCCGCGCCACGAACGATCATTCCAAGGAAACCGGCCGCCGTAGATGCGCGCGCTGCATTTCCTGCTTCGGCGCGGCCGAATGCCGCAGCCGGCGGTCGGTTCGATTGCGAATCGCCGAGCGACACCGCCGCGTGCCGGTGGCGCCGCTCGAGACGGATTTAGCTACCGCTACGACGGCGCTAGTCGCAACGCCGGGTATGACGGACGATCACCTCGCCGTCCCGGTGCTCGCGCACGGTCACGTCGCGGCAGCCGCCCCGATCCCAGCCGTAGCCGTGGCGATGCCGCCATCGCCAATCGTCATCGCGATCGCGGTCTCGGCAGCCCGGCCCGACGCACAATTGGGCCCCGGTCAGCACGATCGAACCATCCGGGCCGGCCGGTGATCCGGCGAGTGCCGGAAGGCTCATGAGCAAGATCGCCGCGGCGAACATCCAAACGAAGATCTTCATTCCTGCCTTCTTGGTTGATCCAACTTCAACCGACAACGCGAGGAATCGGTTCCCGGGTCTTTGCCGCTGCGATGTCCGGGTATTTCCGGGATTAGGCTCTCGGGGCCCGCCGCAAATCTGCCATGTTGCCATTGCCAAGGACTGCAGGCCGTCGGCATCCTTTGAAACCATGTTGTCAAACACCTTGGAAAGCATAGCGTCGTTCACGCCTCCGGATTCCTGGCTCGCAACGGGCTCCTACGGCGGCGGTGACCTGCTGCTTGCCTGGCTCGGGTCGATCGATCGGCTTTGCGATCAATTCGCAATCGCGCTGCAAAACGCCGAGCATGAGCATCTCTTCTTGCTCGCCGCCTTGATCGGCACGCTCACCCTGGTGTTTCCCACGCATCGTTGACGCCTGCTTGCTTTCGGATTGCTTCGCGGCCGGCGCGTGAGCGTGCTGCATTGCAATCGCGATCCGCGAGGATTCGATCCGCGCAGTCGTTTCTCGGTCGGAACCTTCCCGGCCCTGCCGCATTGGCATGCGGTAAGGTGGCAGCCTCTGATGCCAATAAACGGCGTCATGCGGTCTCCGTCAGCCTGTGCACGACGGCCTTCCGCTTGACCAGCGGCTCTCCAGAGTGCCGAAGCGCTGAGAAACAGGGGCCGGGCCTACGGGTGCCGGCCCTTCATCCATATGGGCGAGGGAGCCGAATTCGTCATGACAAGGGGCCGCGGCATTTGCGGCGCCGATGGCGAAATCTCGCATCGGGTTAACCCAAACGATGATCCCGGCTTGCGCCGATCCTGATTGAATCCTTTCATTGCTGCCGATACGCTCAGCGTTCAGCATGGCTGATCCGGCGGGATTGGAAACAAGATCGGTTCAAAACATGGCGGAGCCGAGCGACGAGCATCGCTGGCACGAGGCGCTCGAGCGCCTGGGGCCCGCAATCGTGCGCGCCAACCCCGAGTCCCTGCCCGAGAATGCTTCGAGCGGCGTTCCGACGCCCGAGGTCGGCACCGCCGTTTCGCCGGAGCCCGTCGTCGACCCCTCGCTGCACGGCGAGAATGCGACCGGCGAGACCGAGAATTCGGGGCTGCAGTCGCTCCGCTATTGGGCGACGGTGGCCGGCGTCGCCGGCGTGATCGCCGCGCTCACCGGCCTGCTGGCGCTGCTACCGATGTCGATGCGCTGATCCGCAGCGATCGGCAATCGCGACGTCATCAAACAGCCCGGCTATCGCCGGAACATTTGCACGATCCGCTGGATCGGGCCGATTTCTTTGAGCCGCTGAATCGAACCCATCGTCTCCTCGAAGGGAAACACGGTTGCGGCCTGCACGAGCAGGACGCTGGCAAGGCCGAGAGCCGCGAGGCCGCTGCCGCCATAGCGGACCCGCCGCCCCCATTTCGAATCCCGTCCCCAGATCACGTCGGCGATCGCCCGCAACGCAATCGCGCCGAGTAGTGCGGCGCCGGCTGCGATACCGATCCGCAGCCAAGGCTCCGGGACTTGTTGCGTGATCCAGGTAGTGTCGCCGGTCCGGGCGGCGCCGGCGATGCCGAGCGCCGCGAGCAGGAGGCCGACGCTGCCGAACCGCCGCAGCAAGTCCGAGGCGTGGACGCCGAGATAGCGCCAGAGCCATTTGCGCACGATGAACATCGAAGCCGTCACGGTGAGGCCGCTTAGCGCCAGCGCCAGTCCGGCCAGCAGCTTTACGCTCGCGGACGAGACCAGCACGTCGATCGTGCAAGGGTCGGCGAGAGCGGGACCGCCCAGGACGAAGACACCGACGACCGCGGTTGCCGGCAAGAACTTGTGCAACGGCTCCTCCCGTTTCGGACGCCCCATCCTAGCGGGGCGGTGCGCCTTGCGCTGTTACACTTCTGCAACGGCGCCGGGGAATCCTGCTCGCCATCCACAGCCCGGATGCCGCGGCGCGGGTCCCGACAGCAAGATCCGGATCGGCTCGTTGCCGGAGCATTCCTTGGCAGCGTGAGACGGTGCTATCCTGACCGCGGCGATCGCAGCGCAAGGCGCGGACATGGCCGAGGAATCCTTGAGCCCACAAGCCCTCGAACGCAAGTTGGCGACTATCCTGTCCGCGGATGTGGCCGAATACACCCGTTTGATGGCCGAGGATGAAGAGCAGACGCTGCGCACCTTCCGGGGGCACGCCGAAATTTTCCAGTCGCTGGTCGTCCTGCACCGCGGCCGCATCTTCAACACCGCCGGGGATGCGATCCTGGCCGAGTTCGGCAGCGCGGTGGAAGCAGTGCGTTGCGCGACCGAAATTCAGGCGGCGCTGCGCACCCGCAACGACCAGCTCCCGCCTTCCCGCCAAGTTCGGTTCCGCATCGGCGTGAACCTCGGCGACGTCATGGTCCAGGGCAAGGATCTGCTCGGCGACGGCGTCAACGTCGCCGCGCGCCTGCAATCGGCGGCGGAGCCGGGCGGCATTTGCATTTCCGGCAGCGTCTACGACCAGATTCGCAACAAGCTTTCACTGTCCTTCAAATCGCTCGGCGAAAAGAGCTTCAAGAACATCCCCCATACGGTGCGCACGTTCTCCATCACCGAAGCCGAGGGGCACGGCGCATTGCCGGCCGCCGAGAACGAGCGGCGCGCGCTCGCCGGCAATTGGGCCAAGTGGCTCATTGCCGCCGTCCTGCTGTTCGTCGTCGCCGGCGGCTATTGGGCTTTTTCGCAGAATCACCGGGCCAAGCTGGAACAGGTGCGTGTGCCGGCCGAGCCGAAGCGGCAGATGGCCGAGCGGGAAACCAAAGCCGCTGTCGAGCCGCGCGCGGCCGAAGACGCGCAGCGGCGCGCGCAGGCGGAACGCGCCGGCGCCGAAGCGGCTCGGCGCGAGCTGCAGGCCGCGGCCGTGCCGCCCGAGCCGGCGCGCCCGCCGGCCAATGCCCCGTCCGCGGCGGCGGGCGCCGCCGACGGGCTCTACGCGGGGCCGATCTGCTACGGTCCGGCCGCGGCCGATCCGCCGCGCTGCTTTCGGGCGCAAGCCACCGTCAGCCGGGGCCGGATCGCCGGCCAGTGGCCCGGCCGCGATCCGGGCGTGACCATGTTCATGGTGGGCGAGGTCTCCGCCGCGGGCGAAGCGAAAATCCACATGCATGCCGAGAACCCCGACGGCACCCGCACCGCGGCGATCGATCTGGCGGGGACGCTCAAGGACGGCCGGCTCGATGCCACCGGCAGCTTCCGCAACGGCCGCACCGCCACGCTCAACTGGCGCAAGAGCGCGACGGGGTCGCGATGAGAGCGGCGCTCAAGGGGTCCTCGCAGCACCAGGGCCGATAGCTTCGGCTTGCGTCCTATAAGGCATTGTCGTACATGAGCATGAAGGTCGTTGCCACGCGCGGCTACGACCGCCGGGCGCGCAAGCTTTTCACTGCGGCTGAGCGGGCGGCGGCAGAACTGGAAATCGCCCTGGCCCCGACGGCATGGCCGGTCATCCGGCGAACGGGAGGCGCGCGCAAGGCGCGTGCCATCCGCGGTGCGCGTGGGAAGAGCGGCGGTGCCCGCGTCATCTACTACGTAGTGCTTCGGAAGGGTGTCCTGTACTTGCTGGACGTGTACGCCAAGAGCGAGAAGGGGGATTTGACGGATGCCGACACGCGTGAAATCCGCAGGCTCATCGCGACGCTCGAAGCCGAAGCGTAGCGCACTCGGCAAGCGGCTGGTGAGCGGTCTAAGAGAGGCCGTGGCCCATGGGCGCGGCCAGGTGCGCTTGCCGAGCTACACGGTTTCCGTTCCGGAGCACATAGATGTCGCTGCTGTGCGCCGGCGGCTTGGACTCTCTCAAGCGGCTTTCGCGCGCGCCTTCGGATTGGAAGTGACCGCGATTCATGCATGGGAACAAGGACGCCGTCGTCCCGATCGGGCTGCACGCGTCCTCCTCGCCGTCATTGCCAGGGAACCCCGGGCCGTGATGCGCACGCTCTCGACCAAGGCCTAAGCATCTGTGCAAGTGTTTGAAGAGTGCATTTGCTCTGGCTCTCTAGTGACGCTGAACGTATAATTGGCCTTGAGCGCGTGTCTTATTGGATGGGAGCCGAACCATGCTGCGATATGCCGCCGTGCTCGGGCTGCTGGCGAGTGTGCTGGCGAACGCGCCCGTTTTCGCCGTCACCAAACAGCAGAAGCAGGAGACCTGCACGTTCGGCGCCGACGATCAGAAGCTGACCGGCCCGGCCCGCAAAACATTCATGACAAAGTGCATGGCGAACGAAGATAGACCCGCTGCGCCCGCCGCTCCGCAGCAGCAGAAATGAAGCTGCGTGATTCCGCATAGAGACCAAGCGGCGGGCTCCCCTGAGGAACGGAAGCGCCGATCCTCTCGAGACTCGCGGGAACGATCCGATGCGAAACCCTAGGGCCGCTCGTTCTTGGGCTGCACGCCGCGCTTGGCATCCCGCAGACGCACGAGATTGTCGGGCGGGGGCTGCCGGGTCTCGGCGATCACTTTGGCGGCGGCGCGGCTCAGCTCCACGAGCTGATAGGGCTTGCGCAGCACGGCAAACTCCGGGGCGGCGAGAGCCGCGGTGTCGCTGTAGCCTGTGACGAGGATGACCGGAAGCTGCGGGTGGCGCTGACGAATGGCCCGGGCAAGGCCGAGCCCGTCCATTGCGCCCGCCATGACGATGTCGCTGACCACGAGGTCGAAGTTGCGGGCTTCGACGGCTTCGAGCGCGGTCAGGGCGTCGCCGGCCGCGTGCACCTGATATCCGAGCTGCTCCAGCAGCGCGACGCTGACTTCCGCGACATCCGGGTTGTCTTCGACCAGCAGCGCGGTTCCGCTCCCCGAAGATTCGACGGCCGATTCCCGCGCTTCCCGCCGGGGACCCGCGTGCGCGCGCGGCAGATAGAGCGTGACGCTCGTTCCTTTTCCCAGTTCGCTCCGAACGATGACGGTGCCGCCGGACTGGTGCGCGAAGCCGTGTACCTGCGACAGGCCGAGCCCCGTCCCCTTGGTCCGCTGCTTGGTGGTGAAAAACGGGTCGAAGACTTTCGACAGGATGTCGGCCGCAATGCCGCACCCCGTGTCTGCGATCGTGAGCGCGACGAAATCGCCCTCGAGATTCTGCTGATTATCTTCCGGCCGGAGCCGCACGTTCTCGGCAGCGACGGTGATCACGCCGTCCTGCGGCATGGCATCGCGACAATTGAGCGCGATGTTGATCAGAGCCAGCTCGAATTCGCTGATGTCGATCTCGACCGGCCAGGTGTCGGGCGGGATGTCGGTCACGAGCTTGGCGGACGCGCCGATGGAGCTTGCCAGCATGGCGTGGACGGCTTCGATCCGCTCGCCGATTCCGACCACCACGGGGTTGAGCGTCTGGCGTCGCGAGAAGCTGAGCAGCTGCCGCGTCAGGGATTCTCCGCGTTTTGCCGCGAGCTCGATCGCTTCTGCGGCACGCATTCCCTTGGGGTCCTGCGCGACCAGTTTCCGGATGGTCTGCATGTGCCCGCTGACGATCATCAGCAGGTTGTTGAAATCGTGCGCGACGCCTCCGGTGAGCTGTCCGAGCGCTTCCATCTTCTGGGCGTGGTCGCGCTGGGCCTGTGCCCGCTCCAGCGCGATACGCGCCTCCCGCTGCTCGGTGATATCGCGGGTGATCTTGGCGAAACCGGCGAGGTTGCCGTCTTCGTCCCGGATCGGATCGATGATGACATTCGCCCAGAACAGGCTGCCGTCCTTGCGCACCCGCCAGCCTTCCGCCTCGAACCGACCCTCGTGCGCCGCGGTGTGAAGGGCGCGGGCGGGCACGCCGGCCGAGCGGTCGGTTTCGGTGTAGAACCGCGAGAAGTGCTGTCCCACGATTTCCTCGGCGGTGTAGCCCTTGATGCGCTCCGCGCCGGAGTTCCAGTTGGTGATGATGCCGTTGGGGTCCAGCATGTAGAGCGCATAGTCCACCACGCTCGCCACCAGCAGGCGGAACTGACGCTCGCTTTCGCGCACCGCTTCCTGCGCGGCCTGGCGCTCGGTGATGTCGCGCGTGATCTTGGCAAATCCCAGCAGTTCGCCCTTGTCGTTCCGGATGGCGTCGATGACCGCCAATGCCCAGAAGCGACTGCCGTCCTTGCGCACCCGCCAGCCTTCGGATTCGAAGCGGCCCTCGCGGGCGGCAACTTCCAGTGTGCGGATCGGCAGCCCCGCCGCCCGATCTTCCCGGGTGAAGAACCGGGAGAAGTGCTGGCCGACGATTTCGTCGGCGCCGTAGCCTTTCAGCCGCTGCGCGCCGGCGTTCCAGTTCACGACCACTCCGCTGGGATCGAGCATGTAGATGGCGTAGTCGAGCAAGCCTTCGACCAGCACGCGGAAGCGGCGCTCGCTTTCGAGCAGCGCCTCCTGCGCGGCCACGCGCTCGGTGATGTCGCGGGTGACGTTGGCGAACCCGACCATTCGCCCGGCGGTGTCGTGCACCGGCTGCACCAGCGATGCCGCCCAGAACCGGCCTGCGTCCTTGCGGACCCGCCATCCTTCGCTTTCGGAACGGCCCGCGCGTCTCGCTTCGCTCAGAATCCGCGCGGGGACCCCGGCTGCCCGATCCTCAGGCGTGAAGAAGCAGGAGAAATGCCGACCGATGATCTCGCCCGAACCATACCCCTTGATCCGTTGCACTCCGGCGTTCCAGCTGACGACCACCCCGTCCGGGTCCAGCATGCAGATCGCATGGTCGCTGATCGCGTCGACCAGCAGCTGGAAACGCTGGGCGTCGGTCAACTGGTCGAGCGGTGCGGCCGGGTTCAACGGCATCCGTCAGGCGATCACTTCCTTGCGCCGCGCGTCGGGCTATAATACGCCATCCGCCGCCAGGCGTTCCGGGCAGGGACGATAGGGCCGAGGCCCTTCCCTTGCAACCGAGTACCAGTGCATGCGCACGAGGCTCAAGCGCGATGATGCCCCCGGGCCGGGCCGGGCGCCCGAGCTCCCGGGCGCGCCGTACCGGCTGGGACCCGTGGGCGATCCCGAGGACGACGATCCGGGCGCGGCTTCCTTCGGTCCCGTTCCGGTCGAACGCGAGGATCTACCCTACAAGGTGGAATTATGGAACGAGGCCAGAACCTCGGTCGAACAGGTGCTCGCCGTAACGGCAAACGGCAGTATCGGGTATGCGGCCTATTATGCGGCGACGCGGGAGTTCCCGCACCGCTATATCACGCTGCGCCACAAGACCCGTATCGTCTCGCGCTGGAACGCGCCGCGGCATTGAAGCCGACTGCGCTGCGTCGCCCCGCGCGATGAACGGCCGAGGCAGCCCGAATGGTCGAGCACAAGCAAGACGCCAGGGTGGTGCAAGTTGCCGTTCCGGGCGGCCGGAGCGAACAGCTGCCGTACCGCATCGAGCTTTGGGACGCGGTCCACGCCGATTGCGTCGAGCGGGTGCTGGCGCGCGCCTTCAACGCCCAGCTCGCCCGCGCGATCTTCAAGGCGGCCCGCAGCGAGCACCCGGAACGGCGGATCACCTTGCGGCGCGGCAAGCGGCTCGTGGCGGATTCGGCAGATTGATGCGGGGGAGCCGGTGGGCAAGCTCGGGACGGCTCGCGCAGCGGGCGTCCGCATCCCCGCCTGTCCTTTTGTGCGCGCCGGGGTGATGGAATGAGACGCCGTGAGTTCATCACCTTTCTGGGAGGCACGACGGTCGCTTGGCCCTTCGTCGCGCGTGCGCAGCAGCCGGCGGTGCCGGTGGTCGGTTTCCTCGGCACCAGGGCGTCCGGCGACGACCCGCAACTCTTGAACGCGTTCCGTCGGGGCCTGAAGGAAACCGGCTACGTCGAGGGCCAAAATGTGGCAATCGAATATCGCTTCGCGGAGAATCAATACGACCGGCTCGCAGCACTGGCAGCCGATCTCGTGCGGCGCCAGGTGGCCCTGATTGCCGCGAATGGCGTGGCGGCGCAGGCGGCCAAGGCAGCAACCGCGACGATCCCGATCGTCTTCACGGCAGGGTTCGATCCGGTCGAGGTAGGGCTTGTCGCCAGCCTGAATCGACCGGGCGGCAACATCACGGGCGTGAGCATCCTGGACGTGGAGCTGGGGCCGAAGCGGCTGGAGCTGCTGCACGAGCTGGTCCCCACGGCGACCATCATTGCGGCGCTCGTCAACCCGAGCGATCCCGCGCGTGCCGAGACCACATTGAAGCAGCTGCAAGCGGCGGCTCACACGCTCGGGCTGCAGCTCCATGCTCTGCACGCCAGCACTGACAGCGACTTCGATACGGTCTTTGCGGACTTGGTCTGGCTGCAAGCAGGCGGGCTGGTGATCGGCGGTGAGCCATTCTTCAATAGCCGGAGCGAACAGCTCGGCGCGCTGGCCATCCGCCACGCGGCGCCCACGATCTATCAGTTTCGCGCGTTCGCCGCGGCCGGCGGCCTGGCGAGCTACGGAACCAGTCTTACGGACTCGTACCGTCAGGCCGGCCTCTACGCCGGCCGGATTCTCAACGGCGAAAGGCCCGCCGACCTGCCGGTCGCGCAGTCCACGAAAGTCGAGCTGATCATCAATCTGCAAACCGCCAAGATGCTTGGCCTGACAGTTCCGCTATCGTTGCTCGGCCGCGCCGACGAGGTGATCGAATGAGGCGCCGGGAGTTCATCTCGCGCATCGGCGGCGCGGCAGCCGATCTCGGCCGCTACCTGGATCATCTCGGCCGCCCGGCCCCGAACTTATTTGATTTTACTGGCGCTCCCTAGGGGACTCGAACCCCTGTTTTCGCCGTGAGAGGGCGACGTCCTGGGCCGCTAGACGAAGGGAGCGCGTCCCGTCAACTAGCCTCGATCCCACAGCCTTGCAAGCGTGCGGC
>Ga0153941_1000056_pt1 | contig 70759 bp, 70 predicted proteins | sample TSNJ025MetaG_FD_104733 | JGI IMG/M metagenome (GOLD analysis project Ga0153941, IMG submission 104733) | Attine ant fungus gardens microbial communities from New Jersey, USA - TSNJ025 MetaG | ecosystem: Host-associated > Fungi > Mycelium > Unclassified | place: USA: New Jersey, Brendan T. Byrne...
CCGGCCCCTCTGTCCAATGAGGCGGGGGCCGAGATTCCGACGGTCGCTAAAGACCTCCCATGAACTCGCAACGCCCCGCCCCAAAGACCTCATAATCGAGGCGGGTCAGACTTACGATCCATGCACACGGGCCGCGCTGGGTTTCCACGCGATGGCAGCGGTCATGGGTTCCGGGTCTGGCCCTGCGGGCCAGCCCGGAACGACGCGAGTGACTGGACGGGTCAGGCCGCCTTGCGCTTGGCCTGGATCAGCTTGCGGTTGATCAGGCACTCGGCGATCTGCACGGCATTGAGCGCGGCACCCTTGCGCAGGTTGTCGGACACGATCCACAGCACGAGGCCGCTGTCGACCGTGGGATCCTCGCGGATCCGGCTGATGTAGGTCGCGTCCTCGCCGGCGGATTCGTAGGGGGTGACGTAGCCGCCTGCCTCGCGCTTGTCGACGACGAGGCACCCGGGAGCATTGCGCAGCACCTCGCGCGCCTCGTCGGCACTAATCGGCTGTTCGAACTCGATGCTGACCGCCTCGGAATGGCCGATGAACACCGGCACGCGCACGCAGGTCGCCACCAGCTTGATCTTCGGATCGAGCATCTTCTTGGTCTCGGCCACCAGCTTCCACTCTTCGCGGGTGAAGCCGTCGTCCATGAACGCGTCGCACTGCGGGATCACGTTGAAGGCGATTCTTTTCGGGAATTGCTTCGGCTCGATCGGATCGGTGACGTAGACGGCGCGCGTCTGGGCGAACAGCTCGTCCATCGCCTCGCGGCCGGCGCCGGAGACCGACTGATAGGTCGAGACCACCACGCGCTTGATCCTGGCGCGATCGTGCAGGGGTTTGAGCGCCACGACGAGCTGGGCGGTCGAGCAGTTCGGGTTGGCGATGATGCCCTTCTTGCGGAAACCCGCCACCGCGTCCGCATTGACCTCGGGGACCACCAGCGGAACGTCGGCGTCGAGACGCCAGCACGAGGAATTGTCGATCACCACCGCGCCCTTGGCGGCGATTTTGGGCGACCATTCCTTGGACACCGCTGCGCCCGCCGACATCAGGCAGATGTCGACGTCGGAAAAATCGAAATGCTCGAGCGCCTTGACCTTGAGGGTCCGCTCGCCGCAGGAGACCTCGACGCCTTGGCTGCGCCGCGAGGCGACCGCCACGATCTCGTCGGCCGGAAACGCGCGCTCGGCCAGGATGTCGAGCATTTCCCGGCCTACATTGCCGGTGGCGCCGACGACGGCGACCTTGTAGCCCATGGGCACTCTCCGGAGATTTTTCGCCCCGCCATGCGGGCGCGGTGCGGTGCGTGTTTAAGCGAGCCAGCCCGCAAATTCAACGCCGCTGTGCCCGGCGAAGCCTGAAAATGAAGGAACTCGGCCCGAACCGTCACGTTTTCGGCCTCGCAGGGATGTGTCCATCGCAGGAATCGAACCGCTTGTTGCGCTCGGGCCCGGCAGGGCTAGACTGGCGAGAGCGGAATCATCGTGAGGGAACCATGGCCTGGAAAATCGCTTTGTGTGCCGTTGCAGCCGGATTGGCCTTCGCGGTGGCGGCAAGCACCGCCGATGCGCGCTCGGAGAAGAAGACGCGCGTCGCGGTCGCGAAACCGCGGCCGGTCACGCGCATCATCGTGACCCGGCGCTCCTATCTCGACGGCGGGAAGGAATATCTGCCCGGCCACCCGCAGCCCTATAACCAGGGCATCTATCCGCCGAATTTCGTGCCGTCGACCCATTACGACATCGCCAACCAGCAGGTCCCGCTGCTCTATCCGGTGCCGAACCTCTATTGGCTGCCCGGCTGGCAGCCGTAATGATCTGAGGGCGGTCGCTCGGCCTTACAGCCGTGGCGGGCGCGCGGGCTCACGGCCGCGCCGGCACGGTTCCGCCGAACATTCCGCCGTCGAGCACCAGCTCGGCGCCGGTCATGTAGCTCGACGCGTCGGAGGCGAGAAACAGCACGCCCCTGGCGATGTCCTGGGCTTCGCCGGCTCTTGCCATCGGCACCGCCGCCTTGGCGCGCGCGTTCACGTCGGTGCCGGGGGGCCAGATCGGCGTATCGATGAGGCCGGGGTGCACCGAATTGACCCGGATGTTGTCGCCGGCCGCGGCGCATTCCATCGCCGCCGCTTTGGCCAGGAGCCGCACCGCGCCCTTGCTGGCGCAATAGGCGGCGAGCCCCGGATATCCGCGCAGGCCCGCGAGCGACGACATGACGATGATCGAGCCCGCGCTGCCGCGGCGCATGGCGGGCAGCGCGTATTTCACCGCAAGGAACACCCCGTCGATGTTGACCGCCGTCAGGCGGCGCCAGTCGGCAAGGGAAATGTCCGTAACTTGGCCGGGAACGAAAATGCCGGCGTTGGCGACCAGGATGCCCAATGTGCCGAAACGCTCCGCCGCTGCGATCACTTCCGGCCAGCCGGCCTCCTCGGTCACGTCGTGATGCCGGTAGAGCGCCTGGCCGCCCGAGCGCCGGATCTTGTCGGCCACTGCTGCGCCGCGGTCATCGTCGAGGTCGGTGATGACCACTTTGGCGCCCTCGCGCGCCAGCAGATCCGCGCAGGCCGCGCCGATCCCCGACGCGCCGCCCGTCACGATGGCGACCTTGTCCTGAACCTGCCCCATGGCTTGCCCCCGTTGCCGCGCGGTGAGCGTCCACCCGCCGCCCGGCCGAGCTTGCGATCGAATGCCGATCAGCGGGCCGTTTTCGCGAGCCGCGCCAGCTCGCCGGTGATCGCCTCGCCCATCTGCGCGGTCCCGACCAGGGTCGCACCCTCGGACTTGATGTCCGGCGTGCGCAAGCCCTGGGCGAGCGCGGCGGCGATCGCCTGGTCGACGAGATCGGCCTCCTTCGTCATGCCGAGCGAATAGCGCAGCGCCATGGCGAACGACGCCACCATGGCGATCGGATTGGCGACGCCCTTGCCGGCGATGTCGGGAGCCGAGCCGTGGACCGGCTCATAGAGCCCGCTGCGCTTCTTGGTCTTGGCGTCGACCTCGCCCAGCGAGGCCGACGGCAGCATGCCGAGCGAGCCGGTGAGCATTGCGGCAACGTCGGACAGCATGTCGCCGAACAGATTATCGCAGACGATGACGTCGAATTGCTTGGGCCAGCGCACCAGCTGCATGCCGCAGGCGTCGGCGAGCTGATGCTCGAGCTTCACGTCGGGATATTCGCGCTTGTGCAGGTCGGTCACGACCTCGTGCCACAGCACGCCGGATTTCATCACGTTGCGCTTTTCCGTGGAGGTCAGCTTGTTGCCGCGCTTGCGCGCCAGCTCGAAGCCGACCCGGGCGATGCGCTCGATCTCGTAGGTGTCGTAGACCTGGGTGTCGACGGCGCGTTTCTGGCCGTTGCCGAGGTCGACGATGGTTTTTGGCTCGCCGAAATACAGCCCCCCGGTGAGCTCGCGCAGGATGATGATGTCGAGGCCGTCCACCACCTCGCGCTTCAGGCTCGAGGAATCCGCGAGCGCCGGGTAGCAGATTGCGGGCCTTATGTTGGCGAACAGGCCGAGCTCCTTGCGCAGCCGCAAGAGCCCCGCCTCGGGCCGCACGTCGTAGGGCACGCCGTCCCATTTCGGACCGCCCACGGCGCCGAACAGGATGGCGTCCGCGGCTCGCGCCTTCGCCATCGTGTCCTCGGTGATGGCGACGCCGTATAGGTCGTAACAGCAGCCGCCGACCAGCGCCTCCTCGGTCTCGAACCGGCCGAGCCCAGTCTCGTTCATGAACGCGATCAGCCGTTTGACCTCGGCCATCACTTCGGGGCCGATGCCGTCGCCTGGAAGCAGCAGGAGTCTGGCCATGGAAACAGATACCTTGTTGCATAACCGCGCGGATTGCTAAAGCGCGGCGCTCGGATTGGCAAGGCAGACGGAGGACGCAGGACAGACCGAGGGGGGTAGCGGACGACAAAACAGCAAATAGCGACCTTGGAAATACGCGAGCTCCATGTCTCAATCCGCTCTCCGTCCCCCGTCGTCCGTCCGCCGCTTCGCCGTGACTTCGATCTCGACCTTCATTTCCGGACGCAGCAGGCCGGCGACCACGAGCAACGTCGCGGCCGGGCGGATCTCGGCAAACATTTCCCCGCAGATCTTCAGCACGCGATCGGCATCGGCCGGATCGACGATGTGGTAGCGCGCGCGCACGACGTCGGCGAGCGCGAAGCCCGCCTCGTCGAGCGCCTTGCCGATGGTGGCGAAGCAGTTGCGGGTCTGCGCCTCGATGTCTTCCGGCATGCGCATCGAAGAATAATCGTAGCCGGTGGTTCCCGACACGAAGACGAAATCCCCGTCGACGACGGCGCGGCTATAGCCGGCGAACTCTTCGAACGGCGAGCCGGTGGTGATCCGCCGGCGAGTCATGCGAGGCTCGGCATCCGATAGGGCTCAGTGTTCCCTTGGCAGCAATCGGCATAATAACTTGAGCCGCAGTGCCGCGGACTCTATTAGGAGGGCGAGGGTAGCCGAGGAAGGCATGAACGGCAATTTCTTCGAGGACTTTTCGCTCGGGCAAACAATCCGGCACGCGACGCCGCGCACCGTCACGGCGGGCGACGTCGCGCTCTATACCGCGCTCTACGGTTCGCGCTTCGCCGTGCAATCCTCCGCCGCCTTCGCGGCCGCGATCGGCTACCGCCAAGCGCCGGTCGACGACTTGTTGGTGTTCCATATCGTGTTCGGCAAGAGTGTTCCGGACATCTCGCTCAATGCGGTCGCGAACCTGGGCTATGCGCAATGCCGGTTCCTGGCGCCGGTCTATCCGGGCGACACGCTGAGCGCGGGTTCCGAAGTGATCGGGCTCAGGGAGAATTCGAACCGCAAGACCGGCATCGTCTACGTGCGCTCGACCGGCTCGCGCCAGGACGGCGCGCGCGTGCTCGAATACGTGCGCTGGGTGATGGTGCGAAAGCGCGACGAGTCGGCGCCTGCCCCGGGCGACCATGTGCCGAAGCTTGCCGATGCGCTCGAGCCGGCTGCGCTCGGCGCGGCGTGTCCGCCGATCGACCAAAACTCCTACGACTTCGAGCTGGCCGGCTCTGCGCGGCGCTGGGGCGACTATGTGGAAGGCGAAAAGCTCGACCATCGCGACGGCATGACGGTCGAGGAAGCCGAGCACCAGCTTGCGACCCGGCTCTACCAGAACACGGCGCGGGTGCATTTCAATGTGTTCACCGAGAAGCATGGCCGCTTCGGCCGCCGGCTCATCTACGGCGGCCACGTCATGTCGATTGCGCGCGCGCTGAGCTTCAACGGGCTTGCCAACGCGTTCCACGTCGCGGCGATCAACGGCGGCCGGCACGTCGCGCCGCTGTTCGCCGGCGACACATTGTTCGCCTGGTCGCAGGTGCTCTCCCGGGCGGAACTGCCCGGGCGCGGCGACGTCGGCGCACTGCGGCTGCGCACGATCGCCGCCAAGGACCGGCCGTGCGCCGATTTTCCTTATCAGGCCGGCGCGGACTACGATCCCGCCGTGATCCTCGATCTCGACTATTGGGTGCTGATGCCGCGCTGACGCGTACGAATTTAGTAGCGACACGCTCAGGTACCCTCTCCCCTTGTGGGAGAGGGTGCCGAGCGGACGCAGTCCGCGAGGCGGGTGAGGGGTTCTGCCGTCCGATGAAATTGCACATACCCCTCACCCGGCCCATCCTCGTTGCACTCGGATCGGCCACCCTCTCCCACAAGGGGAGAGGGAAAAGCGCGGCCGCAGGCCGCCTCTGCCTCTCCCCGTCGGGGAGGGTGGAGAATGCCCCGCCGCTCGGGAGATATGTGGAGGCCGCCATGATCGCCAAAGCCCGCCTCGACGCACTCACCGACGGCATCTTCGCGGTGGCGATGACGCTGCTCGTCATCGATCTCAAGTTTCCGGAGAATTTTCCCCCCCGCGACAATCACGAGCTGGCGAGCGCCATCGCAAATCTGCTGCTGTCCGGGCCGTTCATCGCGTATCTGGTCAGCTTCTTCGTGATCGGCTTGCGCTGGAGAACCATTTCGCATCTCGGCGGCACCCGCGCCCACGTGGGCAAGAGCTTCGTGCGATGGTCGTTCGTGCATCTGTTCTTCATCACCTGCATGCCGTTCTCGACCATGGTGGTGGGCCGCTATGTCGACTTCGCGCCTGCGGTCTGGCTCTACGCGGCGAACACGATCCTGGCCGCCGGGTCTGCGTGGTGGCTGGTGCGCGCATCGGAAGCCGAGGAGGATACCGGCCAGGCGATCGAGGCCAATGTCACGCTGCCGGCGCTGATCGCTATCGCCGCGCTGTCGGCCGGCGTCGCTCTTTTCAGCCCACGGCTCGCGATGTGGACCTATGCGCTGGTCCTGCTCGTACCGGCGTTGATCCGCTGGCGCGGCGCAAGCGCGGCGGGCTGATCTGCAATCCGAAAGGATCGTCTCGTCCGAGCGCGTCCCGGCGACACGGGGCCGCCGTCACAGGCCGTTCAGGTTCGGCTCCCGCCCGGCGAAGCTCACGCCTTCCTGCGGCGGGCCCGCCGCGGCATCCTTGCCGCTCGATCGGAGCGCGGCGGCGAGTCGGCCGGCTCGGCCGCGAGTTCCGCCTCGGCTTTCAGCCAATGTTCCAGCGCTTGTCCCTCGGGACGGCCCATTTGCTCCCAAATCAGATAGGCGCGCTCGGCGGTGCTGGGGGATTGTTGGGTGCTCACGCGATTCTCCTGCTGGACGTCACACCTTCGGCTGCGACTTCGCGGATTCTTACCGGTGATTCGCCAGCGATCGCAGGTACCGGATTCTTCCTCGGGCAAAATCTTTTGGCGTTTCCCGGCGCCGGATTGATCCCCGGTAGGGTCCCGAAGCGGGATCGTTGCGGACGATCGGGGGCCGATCGGCCGCCTCACGCCCCCGCGCGCAGGTGCTCGACGAATTGCCGCGCGAACGGCGGCAGGTCGGCGAAGTTCCGCACGCAGATCGTCAGGTCGCGCAGGGCCCAAGGGTCGGCCAGCGCCACGATCGCGATCGGCTGCGTCTTGGCCGCGCGGTGCGCGGTCGTCTGCGGCACGATGCCGATGCCGACGTTGCAGGCCACCAGCCGGCATACCGCGTCGAAGCTGCGCAGTTGCACCCGCGAGCGCAGTACGCGCCCGATCCGCGCCGCCTTCGAGACGAGGAAGCGCTGCAGCGAGCTGCCGCGCTCCAGCCCGACGAAATCGTGGTCGAGCACCCGCTCGAACGCGATCTTGGCGCGCTTGGCGAGCGGGTGGTCGTGGGCCACCACGAGCACGAACCGATCGCGGCGGAACGGAAACGTTTCGAGCGTCCCGGCTTCCACCGTGCCGGCGACGATGCCGACGTCGCCGACGCCCTCGGCGATCAGGCCGACGATCTCGTCGCTGAGTCGCTCCTCGAGATCGACGCTGACGTGCGGATGCGCGGTGAGAAACGAGCTCAGCGCCTCGGGCAGGAACTCGGTGAGCGCGTTGGTGTTCGACAGCACTCGGATCTGGCCGGCAAAGCCGCCCGCATAGGCGCCGAGATCCTCGTGCAGGCGCTCGACCTGATGCAGGATGCCGCGCGCGTGCTGGACGAGCGTGCGCCCGGCCGGGGTCGGCGCCACGCCCTGCCGTCCCCGCACCAGCAGCGGGGCACCGAGCGCCTGCTCCATGTGACGGACGCGGGTGCTGGCGGCGGCGAGCGCCAGATGCGCGCGCTCGGCGCCCTGGGTGATGCTCCCCGCCTCCACGATGTGGCGGAACAAATTGAGATCGACGAGGTCGAAGCGCATGGGACCCTTCCTGTTGCGCGAAGGCAGGCTATGCCGGATACGCATTGCGCTCGAAGTTTTCAGGGATATGGTTCGCCGACGGCGAAGTCAAAGCGCGCCCGCCTCGGCGGCCTCCGTCCGCGGATGGTCCGCCACGGCAGCGGCGCGCGCAGGGCTGCATGTTCCCGGATGGTGCATTGCGGCGAGGGCGGACATTCGCTACCAAAGCGTCCGGGCTGCGGCACGCGTATGGGAGGATGACCATGGCCGAGACTCGAACACGGCCCCTCTCGCCCCATCTGCAGATCTACCGGCCGATGCTGACCATGCTGATGTCGATCGCCCATCGGGTGACCGGCGCGGCGCTGTATTTCGGCACGCTTTTGGTCGCCTGGTGGCTGATCGCGGCGGCTTCGGGGCCGAACTATTACGCCGTGGTGCAATGGTTCATGGGCACCATCGTCGGACGGCTCGTCCTGTTCGGCTACACCTGGGCCCTCATCCATCACATGCTGGGCGGCGTGCGGCACTTGATCTGGGACACCGGGCGGGGGCTGGGTCCCGCCGAGCGCGAATGGCTCGCCCGCGCGACCCTGTTCGGCTCGATCAGCCTGACCATGGTGCTGTGGGTCGTCGGCGCGCTCCTCCTCGGGGGAGCGGGCGGGCGATGAAGGAGGTTCTGGCATGAGCTTGCGCACCCCGCTCGGGCACGTCCGCGGCCTCGGCTCGGCAAGATCGGGCACCCGGCATTTCTGGCATCAGCGCCTCACTTCGGTGGCGGGCGTGCCGCTGGCGATCTTCTTCGTCGTCCTCGTGGTGTCCCTGATCGGCCGCAACCACGCCGCCGCGGTGCAGATCCTCGGCTCGCCGCCGATCGCTATTCTGATGCTGCTGTTCATCCTGACGATCGCCTACCACATGCAGATCGGCATGCAGGAGATCATCGAGGACTACGCCCACGGCGAAGTTTCGAAGCTCGTTCTCCTGATCGCGAACACCTTCTTTTCGATCGTGATCGGGCTGGCGTCGGCCTTTGCGATCCTGAAGATCTCGTTCGGAGTGTGAGTCGATGGCCAATGCCAAATCCAACGGCGGCGCGGGCGCAAAGGTGAACGGCCGCGCCTACCCGATCGAGGACCATACCTACGACGTGGTGGTGGTCGGAGCCGGCGGCGCCGGGCTGCGCGCCGTGGTCGGCTGCAGCCGGGCGGGCCTGCACACCGCCTGCATCACCAAGGTGTTCCCGACCCGCTCGCATACGGTGGCGGCCCAGGGCGGCATCTCGGCCGCGCTCGGCAACATGGGCGAGGACGACTGGCGCTGGCACATGTACGACACCGTCAAGGGCTCGGACTGGCTCGGCGACCAGGACGCGATCGAATATCTGTGCCGCCACGCGCCGGCCGCCGTCTACGAGCTCGAGCACTGGGGCGTGCCGTTCTCGCGCACGGAGGACGGCCGCATCTACCAACGCCCGTTCGGCGGCATGACCACGCATTTCGGCCAGGGCACCGCGCAGCGCACCTGCGCGGCCGCCGACCGCACCGGCCACGCCATGCTGCACACGCTCTACGGCCAGGCGGTGCGCAACGCCGCGGAGTTTTTCGTCGAATATTTCGCCATCGATCTCATCGTGGACGAGGAGGGCCGCTGCCGCGGCGTGGTGGCGCTCAATCTCGACGACGGCAGCGTGCATCGCTTCCGCGGGCAGATCACCATTCTGGCCACCGGCGGCTACGGCCGGGCGTATTTCTCCTGCACCTCGGCCCACATCTGCACCGGGGACGGCAACGGCATGGTGCTGCGCGCCGGCCTGCCGCTCCAGGACATGGAGTTCGTGCAGTTTCATCCCACCGGCATCTACGGCGCGGGCTGCCTGATCACCGAGGGCGCGCGCGGCGAGGGCGGGTACCTGGTCAATTCCGAGGGCGAGCGCTTCATGGAGCGCTACGCGCCCTCCGCCAAGGACCTCGCTTCGCGGGACGTGGTGTCGCGGTCGATGACGATCGAGATCCGCGAGGGCCGCGGCGTCGGCAAGCACAAGGATCACATCTATCTGCACCTCGAGCATCTCGACCCGGAGGTGCTGCACGAGAGGCTGCCCGGGATCGCGGACCTGGCGCGGATCTTCGCCGGCGTCGACATGGCCAAGGAGCCGATCCCGGTGCTGCCGACGGCGCACTACAACATGGGCGGCATTCCCACCAATCACCACGGCGAAGTGCTCACCAAGCACAACGGCAGCACCGACGCGGTGGTGCCGGGCCTGATGGCGCTCGGCGAGGCGGCCTGCGTCTCGGTCCACGGCGCCAATCGCCTCGGGTCCAACTCGCTGATCGACCTCGTCGTGTTCGGCCGCGCGGCGGCGGAGCGCTGCGCCGAGGTCGTCAGGCCGCGTGAGGACCAGCCGGAGCTGCCGAAGAATTCCGCGGAACGTCCGCTCGCAAGGCTCGACAAATTCCGTCACGCCTCCGGCGGCACGCCGACCGCGGACCTGCGGCTGCGGATGCAGAAAGTGATGCAGACCAATTGCGCGGTGTTCCGCACCGGCCAGGTGCTCGAGGAAGGCCACAAGCTCATCCACGACGTCCACGGCGCAGTTTCCGACGTCAGGGTCACCGACCGCTCGCTGATCTGGAACTCGGATCTCGTCGAGACGCTGGAGCTCGACAATCTCGTCGCGCAGGCGGTGGTCACCATGGATTCCGCGCTCAACCGCACCGAAAGCCGCGGGGCGCATGCGCGGGAGGATTTCCCCGAGCGCGACGACAAGAACTGGATGAAACACACGCTGGCCTGGCTCGACGACAAGGGAAATGTGCGAATCGACTATCGCCCGGTCCACGCCTACACGCTGACCAACGACGTCGCCTACATCGAACCGAAGAAGCGGGTGTATTGAAGATGGTCGAGATCGCGCTGCCGAAGAACTCCAGGCCGACCGAGGGCAAGACCTGGCCGCATGCGCCGGGCGCCCACCAGGAGCGGGAATATCGGATCTACCGCTACAACCCCGAGAACGGCGCGAACCCGCGCATCGACACCTATTTCGTCGACGTCGAGGATTGCGGGCCGATGGTGCTCGACGCGCTGATCTGGATCAAGAACAAGATCGATCCGACGCTGACTTTTCGAAGATCCTGCCGCGAGGGCGTGTGCGGAAGCTGCTCGATGAACATCGACGGCACCAATTGGCTTGCCTGCACCCGCGGCATGGACGAGATCAAGGGCACGGTGCGGGTCTATCCGCTCCCCCACATGCCGGTGGTCAAGGATTTGGTGCCGGACCTCACCTTGTTCTACGCCCAATATGCCTCGATCGAGCCGTGGCTGAAGACCGACACCGCCCCGCCCGAAAAGGAATGGCGCCAGACCCACGAGGACCGCGCCAAGCTCGACGGGCTCTACGAGTGCATCCTGTGCGCCTGCTGCACCACGAGCTGCCCGAGCTATTGGTGGAACGGGGAGCGCTATCTCGGCCCCGCCGTCCTGCTGCAAGCCCGCCGCTGGCTCGTCGACAGCCGCGACGAGGCGACCGGTCCCCGGCTCGACGAGCTCGAGGATCCGTTCCGGCTGTACCGCTGCCACACCATCCTGAATTGCTCGAAGGCCTGCCCAAAAAGCCTCAACCCGGCGAAAGCCATCGCCGAGATCAAATCGATGATGGTGGAACGCCAGCTGTAGCGGGCGCGTCGTTCCGGGGCGCGCGAAGCGCGAAGGCGGAACCTATGAACACCGGCCTTTGGAAAATCGCGCCGATCGTGATCATGGATCCCGGGCTCCCGAGCTTTGCTCGGGCTCCGGGATGACGGCGCTGAGTTGAGATCGCTAGGCCGGCTTGAGCAGCCGCGATTGCACATCGAGCATCGCGGTCGCAAGCCCGGTGCTGTCGGCCACGAACTCGCGCATGACCGACATCGGAGTGGGATGCGGCGCCTCGACCTCGCCGACCACGCTGCCGAAATCGAACGTGAGCTCCGCGTCGAACTTCAACGCCAGCTGCTGCATGCGCTGGTTCTCGGCCAGACACGTCATGTGCAGCAATTTGATCTGGCGATTGCGGGCGGCAAGCAGCGTGCGCTCGAGCAAGGCCGTCCCCACGCCGTGGCTCTGCCAAGGTCTTTCGATGCTGAACGCGGCCTCGGCCTCGTTGCCGCCCGCGAGCGGGCGCAGCTCCGCCGCGCCGCGCAACACGCCCTCGACGAAGAACCCGTGGATCACCGCGTCGCTGAGCCCGGAAGGTTCCGAGTACGTGCGCAGGAAGTCGTCGGAAACCGCGCCGCCGAACCTGTTGCGCCGGCTCTCGGCATCGAGTCGCAGCAGATGCTCGCGATAGAGGATCGTTTCGCCGATCCACAGCTTGCGGACGGTGCCGCCGTCGATCAGATGTTCGTGCATTTGGGTCTCCTGACGTTGAACGTCTGCAAGACCCTCCCGTGAGTTCCTCTCCAGACCAGCGATAAGCGAATCGCTGCAACGGACCGTAATATTGCGATGCAGCAAAAGCATGACAAGGGCATCACAGCATGGTGATAGGCGACATTTGGCCGAAACTGCCGCCGGATTGAGCAAAATTGCCGCCGCAAATGCATGGGTGTTATGACTTTGATGCTTCGAGCAGGCCAAAAGGCCTCCCTCCGAAGGTCACGCTCGGGCGAACGACAGCCGCTGGTCCGACCCGGCAGGAGGCGGCTATCTCAGGTGCGCTCGCCTAATCTTCCTCGGAATTGATCCCGGCATGGTCGGCACGATTGGCGAGCGGTATCGCGCGCTCCTGGCAAAAGGCGAGATCGAACGCGATCCCGGCCAGGAAAGCTTGGTCGCCAGGCTCGCGGCGCTCGAAGCGCAGCTCGAGCGGCATCGGCTGGCGCGCAAATCCTCATCGCTCGGCTGGCTGTTCGGCCGCGGTTCGCCCGACCGCGGTCCCCTCAAAGGCCTCTACCTCCACGGCGGAGTCGGTCGCGGCAAGACCATGCTGATGGACCTGTTGTTCGCGTCGGCCGCCATCGAGCGCAAGCGCCGCGCGCATTTTCACGAATTCATGCTCGACGTGCACGGCCGCATTCATGCGTGGCGGCAGCGGCGCAAGCGCGGCGAGGTCAAGGGCGAGGATCCGATCCCGCCGGTCGCCGCGGCACTCGCCGAGCAAGCGTACCTGCTGTGCTTCGACGAGCTCAACGTCACGGATATTGCCGATGCGATGCTGCTCGGCCGGCTGTTCACGGAACTGTTCGAGCACGGCGTGGTCGTGGTCGCCACCTCCAATGTGCCGCCGGACGAGCTCTACCGCGAGGGCCTCAATCGCGCGCTGTTCCTGCCGTTCGTGGCGCTGATCGAGACGCACATGGACATCGTTCGGCTCGATGCCCGGACCGATTTCCGGCTGGAGAAACTGGCGAGCGCTCCGATCTGGCACGTCCCGGCCGACGCCGCGGCCGACGCGGCGCTCGCGGCGACCTGGCGGCAGTTGACCGGCTCGGACGCGGCGGCCCCGCAGGAATTCGCCGTCAAGGGGCGCATGCTGCGGGTGCCGAGAGCCGCCATGGGCTCCGCGTGGTTCGCGTTCCCGGAATTGTGCGGCAGCGCACTCGGCGCCGCCGATTATCTCAAGCTCGCCCACGAATTTCATACCGTCCTGCTCGGCGGCATTCCGGTCATGGACTACGCGCGCAGAAACGAAGCCAAGCGCTTCATCGTGCTCGTCGACACGCTGTACGACCGCGCCGTCAAGCTCGTCGCATCGGCGCAGGCGGAGCCCGAGGCGTTGTATTCGGCGGGCTTCGGCTTCGAGGCCCAGGAGTTCGCCCGCACCGCATCGCGGCTCATCGAGATGCGCTCGCGGTCCTATCTGGCGCTGCCGCACGGACGGCGGCGAAGCGAGACCGAGGGCATCGTCGAGACCTGAACCGCTGCGGTCGACTTGAACGGCAGGCTTGAACCGGCTAATCACCCGCCACGGCCCGTTCGGCCGTCTCGGCCGGCCGCGGCCGGCATTTCGCTCGGGCCAATCCCCGGCTCCTGCGGCGCCGTTCCGCCGAAAGCAAGTCGTTGCAAGGCCACAGCATCCCGGGATTTTCGACATGGCGCGAAACAGGATCGCATTGATCGGTGCCGGCCAGATCGGCGGCACGCTCGCACATCTGATCGGGCTCAAGGCGCTCGGCGATGTAGTGCTGTTCGACGTGGTCGAAGGCGTTCCCCAGGGCAAGGCGCTCGATCTCGTCGAATCCTCGCCGATCGAAGGGTTCGATGCGCGGTTTGCGGGGACCAATTCGTACGATGCCATCGAGGGCGCGGACGTCTGCATCGTCACCGCCGGCGTGCCGCGCAAGCCGGGAATGAGCCGCGACGATCTGTTGGGGATCAACATCAAGGTGATGGAGCAGGTCGGCGCCGGCATCAAGAAATATGCGCCCAACGCCTTCGTCATCTGCATCACCAATCCGCTCGACGCCATGGTGTGGGTGCTGCAGAAGAGCTGCGGGCTGGCGAAGAACATGGTCGTCGGCATGGCGGGCGTGCTGGATTCCGCGCGATTCCGCTATTTCCTGGCCGACGAGTTCAACGTCTCGGTCGAGGATGTCACGGCGTTCGTGCTCGGCGGCCACGGCGACACCATGGTGCCGCTGGTGCGCTATTCCAGCGTCGCCGGCATTCCCATCCCGGACCTCATCCGCATGGGCTGGACCTCGCAGACGAGGATCGACGCCGTCGTGCAGCGGACCCGCGACGGCGGGGCGGAGATCGTCAATCTGCTGAAGACCGGCTCGGCGTTCTACGCGCCGGCGTCATCCGCCGTCGCCATGGCGGAGAGCTACCTGCGCGACCGCAAGCGGGTGCTGCCCTGCGCCGCGTTCCTCAACGGCGAATACGGCGTGCGCGGATTGTACGTCGGAGTTCCCGTCGTGCTCGGCGCCAAGGGCGTCGAGCGCGTCGTCGAAATCGAGCTCGGCGGCGCGGAGCGCGAGATGTTCGATCGCTCGGTCACCGCGGTGCAGAGCCTGGTCGACGCCTGCAAGAAGATCGCTCCGGATCTCGGCAAATGAGCTGAACGGGCCGCGCCGATCGGAGTTCCGGATTTCATGGATATCCACGAATATCAGGCCAAAGCCGTGCTGCGCGAATTCGGCGTGCCGGTCCCGCGCGGCATTCCGGCGTTCACATTGGTGGAGGCGGTGCGGGCGGCCGAAGAGCTCGGCGGCCCGGTGTGGGTGGTCAAGGCGCAGATCCACGCCGGCGGCCGCGGCAAGGCCGGCGGCGTCAAGGTCGTCAAATCGCTCGATGCGGTGCGCTCGGAAGCGCAGCGGCTGCTGGGCTCGAGGCTGGTGACCCACCAGACCGGGCCGGAGGGCAAGGTCGTGAGCCGGCTCTATATCGAGGAAGGCTCGGCGATCGACCGCGAATTCTATCTCTCGGCCCTCGTCGATCGCGCCTGCGGCCGCGTCGCCTTCGTGGTCTCGACCGAAGGCGGCATGGAGATCGAGGAAGTCGCGCACACGCATCCCGACAGGATCGTCAGCTTCGCGGTCGATCCCGTCACCGGAGTCCTTCCGAACCACGGTCGCCGCGTCGCCAAAGCCCTCGGGCTCGCCAACGAAGCCGCGGTGCAGGCCGGACGCATCCTCGCCCAGCTCTACGCCGCCTTTGTCGCCAAGGACATGAGCCTGCTCGAGATCAATCCGCTGGTGCTCACGAAAGCCGGCGCGCTCGTCTGCCTCGACGCCAAGATCTCCTTCGACGACAGCGCGCTCTACCGCCATCCCGATATCGTGGCGCTGCGCGACTTGAGCGAAGAAGACGAGAAGGAGATCGCCGCCTCCCGGCACGAGCTCAATTACATCGCGCTCGACGGCTCGATCGGCTGCATGGTCAACGGCGCCGGCCTGGCGATGGCCACGATGGACATCATCAAGCTCTATGGCGGCGCGCCCGCGAACTTCCTCGATGTCGGCGGCGGCGCCTCCAAGGAGCGAGTGAGCGCCGCGTTCAAGATCATCACCGCGGACCCGAAGGTGAAGGGCATTCTGGTCAACATCTTCGGCGGCATCATGCGCTGCGACATCATCGCGGAGGGCGTGATCGCCGCGGTCAAGGAGGTCGGCCTGAAAGTGCCGCTGGTGGTGCGGCTCGAGGGCACCAACGTCGAGATCGGCAAGAACATCATCGCCGAATCCGGCCTCAACGTCATTGCGGCGGACGATCTCGACGACGCCGCACAGAAGATCGTCGCGGCCGTGAAGGAACTCGGCTGATGGCGGTGCTGGTCGACAACAACACCCGCGTGCTGTGCCAGGGATTCACCGGCCGCAACGGCACGTTCCATTCCGAACAGGCGATCGCCTACGGCACCCGCATGGTCGGCGGCACCGCGCCGGGCAAGGGCGGTTCGATCCATCTCGGCCTGCCGGTGTTCGACACCGTCGCCGAAGCCCGCCGCGAGACCGAGTGCGACGCCAGCGTCATTTACGTGCCGCCGCCCGCGGCCGCCGACGCGATCTGCGAGGCGATCGACGCCGAGATCCCGTTGATCGTGTGCATCACCGAGGGCATCCCGGTCATCGACATGGTGACGGTGAAGCGGGTGCTGCAGGGATCGAAATCGCGGCTGATCGGACCGAATTGCCCGGGGATCATGACCGCGGGGGAATGCAAGATCGGCATCATGCCCGGAAAAATCTTCAGCCGCGGCAAGGTGGGGATCGTGTCGCGCTCGGGCACGCTGACCTATGAGGCGGTCTATCAGACCACCCGCGAGGGATTGGGCCAGACCACCGCGATCGGCATCGGCGGCGATCCGGTCAAGGGCATGGAATTCATCGAGGTGCTGGAGCTGCTGCTCGGCGATCCCGAGACCGAGGCGATCGTGCTCATCGGCGAGATCGGCGGCGCCGGCGAGGAGGAGGCCGCCGCGTTCATTCGCGACGAGGCCAAGCGCGGCCGCGCCAAACCCCTGGTCGGCTTCATCGCCGGACGAACCGCTCCGCCGGGGCGCCGCATGGGCCATGCCGGCGCGATCGTCTCCGGAGGCATGGGGGACGCGGAATCGAAGATTGCAGCGATGCAAAGCGCCGGCATTCGCGTCTCGCCGTCTCCGGCGCGGATCGGCAAGACGCTCGTCGAACTACTGAAAGCCTGATTCACTGCTTGCAACTTTCCCCGACCCCAACGACAACATACATAGTAAAAGGGGCATCGCCGGAGGTCGGCCGGCAACAGGGACGGGGCCGCGGCATCGAGCTTGCGGCACGAAGCCACGGGATCCGCCACATGTCTCGTCAGGACGCCAACGCAGCTTTCGCCCGCACCTCATTTCTGTACGGCGGCAATGCCGCCTATATCGAAGATCTCTACGCCCGCTATGAGAACGATCCGGCTGCGGTCGACGGCGAATGGAGGGCGTTCTTCGAGAGCCTGCGCGATGGCCCCGCCGAGGTCCTGAAAAGCGCGCAGGGTCCTTCCTGGAAGCGGCCGAACTGGCCGATCCCGGCGCGCGACGAACTGGTCTCGGCGCTGGACGGCCAGTGGCTCGAGACCGATAAGGCGCTCGCGGGCAAGATCAAGGCGAGGGCGCAAACCGCGGGCGCGGAGCTTACCGAGGCGCACGTCCAGCGCGCCACCCGCGATTCCATTCGGGCGCTGATGCTGATCCGCGCCTATCGCATCCGCGGGCATTATCACGCCAATCTCGACCCGCTCGGGCTCGAGCCGCCGAAAGACACCGAAGAGCTCGACCCGCGCTCCTACGGCTTCACCGAAGCCGATTACGATCGCAAGATCTTCATCGACCACGTGCTCGGCCTGGAATTCGCCACGCTGCGCGAGATCGTCGCCATCCTGCAGCGGACCTATTGCCAGACGCTCGGCGTCGAATTCATGCACATCGCCGACCCGGCGCAGAAGGCCTGGATCCAGGAGCGCATCGAAGGGCCCGACAAGGAGATCACGTTCACCCGCGAAGGCAAGCGCGCCATCCTCAACAAGCTGGTCGAGGCGGAAGGCTTCGAGAAATTCATCGACGTCAAATACACCGGGACCAAGCGGTTCGGCATCGACGGGGCGGAGTCGGTCGTCCCGGCGCTGGAGCAGATCATCAAGCGCGGCGGTGCGCTCGGGGTCGAGGAGATCGTGCTCGGCATGGCGCACCGCGGCCGGCTCAACGTGCTGGCTCAGGTCATGGGCAAGCCGCACCGGGCGATCTTTCACGAGTTCAAGGGCGGGTCGTGGACCCCCGACGAGGTCGAAGGCTCGGGCGACGTCAAATATCACCTCGGCGCCTCCTCGGACCGCGAGTTCGACGGCAATCGCGTGCATCTGTCGCTGACCGCCAATCCTTCGCATCTCGAGATCGTCGATCCGGTGGTGCTGGGAAAGGTCCGCGCCAAGCAGGAGCAGCACGACGATCACGTCGAACGCACCTCGGTGCTGCCGCTGCTGATCCACGGCGACGCGGCGTTCGCCGGCCAGGGCGTCGTCGCCGAGTGCTTCGGCCTCTCCGACCTGCGCGGCTACCGCACCGGCGGCTCGGTGCATGTCATCATCAACAATCAGATCGGCTTCACCACCTATCCGCGCTACAGCCGCTCCTCGCCCTACCCTTCCGACGTCGCCAAGATGATCGCGGCGCCGATCTTTCACGTGAACGGCGACGATCCGGAGGCGGTGGTGTTCGCCGCCAAGGTGGCGATCGAGTACCGGCAGAAATTCCACAAGCCCGTCGTGCTCGACATGTTCTGTTACCGGCGGTTCGGACACAACGAGGGCGACGAGCCCATGTTCACCCAGCCGCTGATGTACAAGAAGATCCGCTCGCATCCTTCCGCGCTGGAAATCTACTCGAAGAAGCTGATCGCCGAGGAGGTCGTGACCGAAGGCGAGGTCGAGAAGATGAAGGTCGACTGGCGCGCGCGGCTCGATGCCGAATACGAGGCGAGCGGCGGCTATCGCGCCAACAAGGCGGACTGGCTCGACGGCCGTTGGGCAGGGCTCAAGACCGGCGGCGACGTGGAGGATGCGCGCCGCGGCAACACCGGCCTTGCCATCGAGACGCTGCGCGACATCGGCCGGAAAATCACCGCGGTGCCGGCGGACTTCAAGGTGCACCGCACGGTCCAGCGCTTCCTCGACCAGCGCCGCAAGAGCATCGAGACCGGAGCGGGAATCGATTGGGCGACCGGCGAGGCGCTGGCGTTCTGCTCGCTGCTGCTCGACGGGCGTTCCGTGCGCCTGTCCGGCCAGGACAGCGAGCGCGGCACGTTCTCGCAGCGCCACTCGGTCCTGATCGATCAGGAGACCGAGGCCCGCTACGTGCCGTTCAACCATATCCGCAAGCCGCAGGCCCGTTACGAAGTGCACAACTCCATGCTCTCCGAGGAGGCGGTGCTCGGCTTCGAGTACGGCTACTCGCTCGCCGAGCCGAACACGCTCACGCTGTGGGAAGCGCAGTTCGGCGATTTCGCCAACGGCGCGCAGGTCGTGTTCGACCAGTTCATCTCCTCGGGCGAGCGCAAATGGCTGCGCATGTCGGCGCTCGTCTGCCTGCTGCCGCACGGCTATGAAGGCCAGGGTCCCGAGCACTCCTCCGCGCGGCTCGAGCGCTTCCTGCAGATGTGCGCCGAAGACAACATGCAGGTCGCTTACTGCACCACCCCGGCCAATTATTTCCACATCCTGCGGCGCCAGCTCAAACGCGAGATCCGCAAGCCGCTGATCCTGATGACACCCAAGTCGCTGCTCCGGCACAAGCGCGCGGTCTCCCGACTCGAGGAGATGGGCCAGGACACCAGTTTCCACCGCCTGCTGTGGGACGATGCGCAGCTCCTGCCCGACGAGAAGATCAAGCTGGTGCCCGACAAGCAGATTCGCCGCGTGGTCCTGTGCTCCGGCAAGGTCTATTTCGACCTCTACGAGGAGCGGGAAAAGCGCGGCGTCGACGACATCTACCTGCTCCGGGTCGAGCAGCTCTATCCGTTCCCGACCAAGGCCCTGGTCCAGGAGCTCTCCCGGTTCAAGACCGCCGAGATGGTGTGGTGCCAGGAAGAGCCGCGCAACATGGGCGCCTGGTTCTTCGTCGACGTATTCCTGCAATGGGTGCTCAACCAGATCGGCGCCACGCACCGGCGCTTGCGCTACGCCGGCCGCCCGGCCTCTGCCGCCACCGCGACGGGCGTGATGGCCAAGCACCAGGCTCAGCTGCGAAGCCTGCTCGACGATGCGCTGGGCTGAAACCCGGCCATGCCCGCGCCAATGATTCGGCCCTCCTCGTACTGATGCCGGCCCAACCAGCGAGACGATCATGACGACAGAGATCCGCGTGCCGACGCTGGGCGAATCCGTCACCGAGGCGACCATCGGCCGGTGGTTCAAACAGCCCGGCGAGGCGGTCGCGGCCGACGAGCCGGTGGTCGAGCTCGAGACCGACAAGGTCACGGTTGAGGTGCCGGCTCCGGCATCCGGCGTGCTCGCCGAGATTCTGGCCAAGGACGGCGAGACCGTCGCGCCGGGGGCCTTGCTCGGACAGATTCAAGAAGGCGGCGCGCCCGCCAAGGCCGCGCCGGCGCCGCCCAAGGCCGCTGCTCCGGCTCCGGCGGCCGCGAAAGCAGCGCCCCAGGCGCCGCCGCCGGCGCCCAAGCCGGCCGCGCCGAAACCGGTCGCCGCCGACGCGCTGGCGCCTTCGGTGCGCAAGATCGCCGAGGAGACCGGCATCGATGCCGCCGGCGTGCCCGGGACCGGCAAGGACGGACGCGTCACCAAGGGCGACATGATCGCGGCGATCGAGCGCGCGGCGGCGGCGCCGACCCCGGTCGCGCAGCCCGCAGCGGCCATCCAGGTGCGGGCGCCTTCGCCGGCGGATGACGCCGCGCGCGAGGAGCGCGTGCGCATGACCAGGCTGCGGCAGACCATCGCGCGCCGGCTCAAGGAAGCGCAGAGCACCGCCGCCATGCTCACGACCTTCAACGAGGTCGACATGACCAACGTCATGACGGTGCGCAACCGGTACAAGGAGCTGTTCGAGAAGAAGCACGGGGTGAAGCTCGGGTTCATGAGCTTCTTCGTGCGCGCCTCGGTCCAGGCGCTCAAGGAGATTCCGGCGGTCAACGCCGAGATCGACGGCACCGACCTCATCTACAAGAACTATTATCACGTCGGCGTCGCGGTCGGGACCGAGAAGGGCCTGGTGGTCCCGGTGGTGCGCGAGGCCGACCAGCGCTCGCTGGCCGACATCGAGAAGACGATCGCCGAATTCGGCAAACGGGCGCGCGAGGGCACGCTGAAAATCGAGGAGATGCAGGGCGGCACCTTCACCATCTCCAACGGCGGCATCTACGGGTCGCTGATGTCGACCCCGATCCTCAACGCGCCGCAATCCGGCATCCTCGGCATGCACAAAATCCAGCAACGCCCGGTCGGGATGGACGGCGAGATCAAGCTGCGGCCGATGATGTATCTGGCGCTCAGCTACGACCACCGCATCGTTGACGGGCGCGAGGCGGTGACGTTTCTGGTACGGGTGAAGGAGATCCTGGAAGACCCGGAGCGGCTGATTTTGGATCTGTGAAGTATTTTTCGGGTCATGCCCGGCCTCGTGCCGGGCATCCACGTCTTGAACCCAGCGATCGGAGCATAGACGTGGATGGCCGGGGCAAGCCCGGCCATGACGACCTACGAGTGTGGAGCTAAGTCATGGCCTACGATCTCGTCGTCATCGGCAGCGGTCCCGGCGGCTATGTCTGCGCCATTCGCGCCGCCCAGCTCGGCATGAAAGTGGCCGTGGTGGAGAAGCGGGAGACGTTCGGCGGCACCTGCCTCAACATCGGCTGCATCCCGTCGAAGGCGCTGCTGCACGCCTCCGAGCTGTTCGAAGAGGCCGGGCACAGCTTCGAAAAAATGGGAATCAAGCTCGCCGCCCCGAAGCTTGACCTTCCCGGCATGATGAAGTTCAAGGACGAAGGCGTCGACGGCAACGTCAAAGGCATCGCGTTTCTGTTCAAGAAGAACAAGATCGATGCCTTCCAGGGCGAGGGAAAAATCCTCGCTCCGGGCCGGATCGAGATCCGGGCGGGCGACGGCAAAGCGCAAACGATCGAAACCAAGGCGATCGTGATCGCCACCGGGTCCGACGTCGCCAGACTCAACGGCATCGACATCGACGAGAATCGCATCGTGTCCTCGACCGGAGCGTTGAGCCTCGACAAGGTGCCGCAGCGCCTGCTCGTGGTCGGCGCCGGCGTCATCGGCCTCGAGCTCGGCTCGGTGTGGCGGCGGCTCGGCTCCGAGGTGGTGGTGGTCGAGTTCCTCGATCGCATCCTGCCGGGCATCGACGCCGAAGTCGGCAAGCAGTTCCAACGCATGCTCGAGCGCCAGGGAATGACGTTCAAATTGTCGTCCAAGCTCACCGCCGTCGACAACGCGGGCAAGAAGCTCAAGGCGAAGATCGAGCCCGCCTCCGGCGGCGCGGCGGAGACGGTCGAGGCCGACGTGGTGCTCGTCGCGATCGGGCGGGTGCCCTACACCGAAGGACTGGGGCTGGAAGCCGCCGGCGTCAAACGCGACAATCGCGGTCGTGTCGTGGTCGACCGGCATTTCGCCAGCAGCGTGCCGGGGATTTATGCGATCGGCGACGTGATCGCCGGCCCGATGCTCGCCCACAAGGCCGAGGACGAGGGCGTGGCAGTCGCGGAAATTCTCGCCGGCCAGGCCGGGCACGTGAACTACGACGTGATTCCCAACGTCGTCTACACGTTTCCGGAGATCGCCAGCGTTGGCAAAAGCGAGGAGGAGCTCAAAGAGGCCGGCATCGCCTACCGGGCCGGCAAATTTCCATTCACGGCGAACGCACGGGCCAGGGTCAATCTCACCCCGGAAGGGTTCGTGAAGATCCTGGCCGATGCCAGCACGGATCGGGTGCTCGGCGTGCACATCGTCAGTGCCGACGCCGGCAACATGATCGCGGAGGCGGCGGTCGCGATGGAATTCGGCGCGTCCTCGGAAGACATTGCGCGCACCTGCCACGCGCATCCGACGCTGAGCGAGGCGGTGAAGGAGGCGGCGCTGGCGGTCGACAAGCGGCCGATTCACATGTGAGCTTCCGCGCGCCGGCTTGCCGCTGGCGGCAATGCCGGGCCGTTGCGGCGGCCGCGCGGGGGCGAATGCTCGTCTCGTGCTGCGCTGCACGGGCACGAATTTGCCACTTTGACGTTTCCTCTTGGGCGCGGCCGGACTAGGCTGAGACGGACAAGGGTTGAAAATCGCATGCGGCGCTGGCTCAAACCGGTCTGGATTTTCCTCGCCATCCTCTTCCTGATCGAGGCGTGGCTATGGGAGCACCTCGAGCCGGTCGTCGCCCGCATCGTCGCGTGGATTCCCTGGCGACGCCTCAAGGCGCTGCTCGCTCGATTGATCGCTCGGCTGTCGCCTACGGCCACGCTCGTCGTCTTCCTGGTGCCGGTGGCCGTGATCATTCCGTTCAAGGTGATCGGCCTGTGGCTCGTTGCCGAAGGTTATTGGGTGCACGCGGCCGGCATGCTGCTGATCGCCAAGCTCGCCGGGCTGGGCACGACCGCGTTCGTATTCGACGCTTGCCGCGACAAGCTGCTGCAGCTGGTCTGGTTCCGGCTGCTGTACGAATCCTTGATCGCGCTGCGCGATTGGGCGCACGGATTGGTGGATCCGATCACGCGAAAAATCCGTCGACTGATCTGGCTGTCCAGGCCGCAGCGCGCGGGCCGCTTTTTCCGGCGAGTCGCGCGCCTCCGCCGGCACATGCGTCGTCCGGAGCCGGTGGCTCCCGCGCCGACGGATCCCGGCGACCCGGCGCGCGCGATCAGATGAGGTGCAGCGCGTGCAAGGCGGTGGGCGCGTAATAGCCGACCGCCATCAGCGCGACGCCGACGATCCCCAATATTCCGCCGAGCCAGGCCAGCACCACCATCGAGGTGATCACCGAGGCCGAGGCCAGCACGATGCCGATTTGCAGCGCGGCGGAGGCGATCTCGTAGTGATGATATTCGGCAAAGGCAAGGTCCCGCTCCTGCTCTTTCTCGCGGGCTTTTTCCTCCAGCTCCTTGCGACCCTCGTGCTTATCGGGATCCGACTGGTAGCGATCCGCCGTCTTCTGCCAGGCGGCGACCCGTTTTTGCATGGCTGCCTTGGCGTCGGGATCGGTCGTGGTCGCGACTTCCAGTTCCAGGGCCTCGGCTGCCGTTCGCAGCGTCGTCTCGCGCATGTGCTTGGCCTGGTAGAACGCCCACAGGTTCGCCGCCTCGATGTTGGCGCGCAGGCCCTCGGTCTGCGCGCTCTTGCCGAGCGTCTCGGCGAACGCCAGGAATAGCGCCAGGACCGCGATCAGCAGCGCGATCTTCTTGTTCGAGCCGGCAATGTGCTCGGCTTCCTCGGCGCGCTCCAAGTCTTCGTGTGCGCCAGCCATGACGGTCCGCCTCCAATTTTGGGTCCCATGCACGGTGTAACGAAGCGCTCGGCGCGCGCAAGGGGGATGCGGGGACGATCGGGAGCTCGCGGATTCAAGCCCGCGGATGCGCGTTGCGATAGACTTCGATCAGCCGCTCGGCGTCGACCTCGGTATAGATCTGCGTGGTCGAGAGCGAGGCGTGACCGAGCAGCTCCTGGATCGCGCGCAAATCGCCGCCCCGCGCCAGCAGGTGGGTGGCGAACGAATGCCGCAGCGCATGCGGGGTCGCGCTCTCCGGCAGCGCGAGCGCGCCGCGCAGCCGCGCCATCGCCAGCTGCACGATCCGGGGCGACAGCGGCCCGCCCTTGGCGCCCACGAACAGCGGGCCGTCGGGGGCGAGCGCATAGGGGCAGATTGCGACATAATCGGCGACGAGGCGCAGCACCTGCTGCAACACCGGGACCATGCGGGTCTTGTTGCCCTTGCCGGTGACCACGATCGCGTCGCCTCGGCCGGGTTCCGGCACTGCGTCGCGCATGAGCCCGATGGCTTCCGAGATGCGCAAGCCGGAGCCGTACAGTAGTCCCAGCACCGCCGCGTCGCGCGCGAGAATCCAGGGTTCGCGATCCTCCCCGGCGCGCAGCTCGGTTTCCACGATGCGTTTGGCGGCGCCCACCGTCAGCGGCTTGGGCAGCGTTTTCGGAAGCTTGGGCGAACGCACGGCCGACAGCGCCCCAACCGCACCCTTGCCGTGGCGCTCGAGACACCGGGCGAACGACCGCGCGCCGGCAAGCGTGCGCATCAGCGAGCGGCTGGTGAGCCCATCCGCCCGGCGCGCCGCCAAGAACGCGCGCACATCGCGCGGCTCGAGCTCTTCAAGATCGCTCAGGCTCAGCTTCTTGCCGAGATGCCCGGCCAGAAACGCCAGCAGCTGCCGCACGTCGCGCGCATAGGCTTCGAGCGTCTTGGGCGAATAGCGCCGCTCGGCACCGAGATGCTCGAGCCATCGTTCCACCTCGGCCGCAAGCTCCGGCCGCGCGAAGGGGAGCGCTGCGGGTGAGGCGCGGTCATCTCTTCGCGGGGTTTGCTTTTTCGCTGTGGACCTGCCGCGAACTCCACCTCTCCCCGTTGGGGAGAGGTCGGCGGCCGCAGGCCGCCGGGTGAGGGGGTCAGGATCTAAAGGATTCATCGAAAGCCCTTCCCCCTCACCCCATCCCTCTCCCCGCCGGGGAGAGGGAGGCGATGCCGGCTTGCTCGCGGCACTAAACAAAGAAAGTGCCCGCTATCGCGGCCGAGCTTGACACCCGAAGGTATCTCACCCCTTTCGTTTACCTTGCGTTAACCGGATCGTCGGCCGGCCATGGCCAAGCAGATTGTCGATGTTCTCGTGCCGGTCGCGCTCGATCAGGCCTATTCCTATCGGGTGCCGGCAGGGCTCGCGCTTGCGCCCGGCGATCTCGTGCGCGTGCCGCTGGGCCAGCGCGAAGCGACCGGCGCCGTGTGGGGCGAGGGCGTGGCGCGGCCGGGCCTCGACAATCGGCTCAAAGACGTGGCCGAGAAGCTCGAAGCGCCAGCGCTCAAGCCGGAGCTGCGAAATTTCATCGATTGGGTCGCCGATTATACGCTCAGCTCCCGCGGCATGGTGCTGCGCATGGCGCTGCGCATGGGCGAGCAGCTCGGGGCCGAGCGCCCGCGGGTCGCGGTGCGGCTTGCCGGACCGGCCCCCGCGCGCATCACGCCCGCACGCAACAAGGTGCTGGCGCTGCTCGCCGACGGCTTGCTTCGCGCCAAGCGTGATGTGGCCGAGGAAGCCGGCGTCTCCCCCGGCGTGATCGATGGCCTCGTCGACGAGGGAACGCTGGAGACCGCGGCGCTTGCGCCCGAGCCGGTGGCGCGCCCGCCCGATCCGGACTTTGCCGCGCCGGATCTCAGTGCCGCGCAGGCCGAGGCCGCCGCGGCGCTGCGCGCTACTTTGGCCGCGGGCGGCTATGCGGTGACGCTGATCGACGGCGTGACCGGGTCCGGCAAGACCGCGGTCTATTTCGAAGCCATCGCCGAAATGATCCGGCGCTCACGCCAGACCCTCGTGCTCATGCCGGAGATCGCGCTCACCGCGCAGTTCCTCGACCGATTCAGCGAGCGCTTCGGCGTGCGTCCGGCCGAATGGCATTCCGGCCTCTCTCCGCGGATGCGGGCGCGCACCTGGGCGGCCGCCGCCAACGGCGAGGTCCAGGTCGTGGCGGGCGCGCGATCCGCGCTGTTCCTGCCCTATGCGGATCTCGGGCTCATCATCGTCGACGAGGAGCACGACCCGGCCTACAAGCAGGAGGACGGCGTGCGCTACCACGCCCGCGACATGGCGGTGGTGCGGGCGCATATCGCGAAAATTCCCATCGTGCTGGCGTCGGCGACGCCCTCGGTCGAGACCGAGGTGAACGCGCGGCGCGGGCGCTACGCGCGCCTCTCGCTGCCCGAGCGCTTCGGCGGCCAGCACCCGCCGGCGATCGAGGCGATCGATCTGCGCCGCGAAGCTCCGCCGCGGGGGCGCTATATCGCGCCGCCGCTCGCCGAAGCCGTGAAGACGACGCTCGAGCGCGGCGACCAGGCGCTGCTGTTCCTCAACCGGCGTGGCTACGCGCCGCTCACGTTGTGCCGCGCCTGCGGGTTTCGGCTGCAATGCCCGCATTGCGATGCATGGCTGGTCGATCATCGCTTCCGGCATCGGCTCGTGTGTCACCATTGCGGGTTCGCGACGCCGCCACCCACGGCCTGCCCGAAATGCGAGGCGAAGGATTCCTTCGTGGCCTGCGGGCCGGGCGTCGAGCGGCTCGAGGAGGAACTCGCCGCGCTGTTCCCGGACAAACGCATCCTGGTGCTTTCGAGCGATCTCGTCGCCACCGTCGAGCGCCTGCGGGAGGAGCTTGCCTCGATCGAGCGGGGCAACGTCGACCTCGTCATCGGCACCCAGCTCGTCGCCAAGGGCCACCATTTCCCGAAACTCAACCTCGTGGGCATCGTCGACGCCGACCTGGGGCTCGGGTCTGGCGATCCGCGCGCGGCGGAGAAAAGCTTCCAATTGCTGCACCAGGTCGTCGGCCGTGCCGGGCGCGAGGCCGGCCGGGCGGGCCGCGGCCGCGGCCTGATCCAGACCCACCAGCCCGACCATCCGGTGATGCGGGCGCTGATCGCGGCCGACCGCGAGGCGTTCTACGCGGCCGAGATCGCCGCGCGCGAGAAGAGCGGATATCCGCCGTTCGGGAGGCTGGCGAGCCTCGTGGTATCCGGGCCGGACCGCCCGGGCGCGGAAGGGTTCGCGCGCAAACTCGCCGCCGCGGCGCCGAAGAGCGATGAGGTGCGCGTGCTCGGGCCCGCGGAAGCGCCGATCGCGGTGATCCGCGGTCGGCACCGGTTCCGGCTGCTGGCGAAATCCGCGCGCAATTTCGCCCTCTCCGATTATCTGCGCGCCTGGCTCGCGCAGGCGCCCAAGCAGAAGGACGGCGTGCGGCTCGAGGTCGATATCGACCCGCAGAGTTTCTTGTAAGATGCCGACGCGAGTCGGTCCTCTCGGGCGCCGAATCTAAGTACCGGAAGGTTTTGGTTCCCGCCGGATTGCGCGGCTTTGCTTATGTTGCGCCGCGTGCCTCCCTGTGTTAGCGAAACCTTCGGTTTTTCCAAGGCGCGGCGGCGCCGCGCCTGAAGCAAAAATCCCGCTTCCCGCCAATGGCTTGCGCCGGGCCCTCGGGCCCTCCGGGGGACGGCGCCGGGCCCGATCAGTGTTGCGCCATGGACGAAGCTCAAACCCAGGATCGGATCGTGGGCGGCATGGCGGGCCGCTACGCGACCGCGCTGTTCGAGCTTGCGCGCGAGGAAGGCGCGGTCGACGCGGTCGCGGCCGATCTCGACGCGCTCGCGGCGCTGATCGCGCAAAGTGGCGACCTCGCGCGCCTCGTGCGCAGCCCGGTGCTCGGCGCCGAGGACCAGCTCCGGGCGCTCTCGGTCCTGCTCGAACGCATGGGGGTCACCGGGCTCGCCGCCAATTTCGTGAAACTCATCACGGCGAACCGGCGGCTGTTCGCCCTGCCCGACATGATCCGGGCCTACAAGGCGCTCGCGGCGCGCGAGAAAGGCGAGGTAACGGCCGAGGTGACGGTCGCCGAGAATTTGGCAGAAAAACATGTCGTCGCACTGACCGAGGCGCTGCGCTCGGTCACCGGCAAGGCGGTCGAGCTCAAGGTCGAGGTGAACCCGGCGATCGTCGGCGGCCTCATCGTCAAGCTCGGCAGCCGCATGGTCGATGCTTCGCTCCGAACCAAGCTGCAATCGCTCAGGCACGCGATGAAAGAGGCTCGCTGATGGATATCCGCGCCGCAGAGATTTCCGCGATTCTCAAAGAGCAGATCAAGAATTTCGGCCAGGAGGCCGAGGTCTCCGAAGTCGGCCAGGTGCTCTCGGTCGGCGACGGCATCGCCCGCGTCTACGGCCTCGACAACGTCCAGGCCGGCGAGATGGTCGAGTTCGAGAACGGCATCCGCGGCATGGCGCTCAACCTCGAGGTCGACAACGTCGGCATCGTGATCTTCGGCAACGACCGCGAGATCAAGGAAGGCCAGACCGTCAAGCGCACGCGCGCCATCGTCGACGTGCCGGTCGGCAAGGGGCTGCTCGGCCGGGTGGTCGACGCGCTCGGCAACCCGATCGACGGCAAGGGCCCGATCGAGGCGACGGAGAAGCGCCGGGTCGACGTCAAGGCGCCCGGCATCATTCCGCGCCGCTCCGTGCACGAGCCGATGGCAACCGGGCTCAAGGCGATCGACGCCCTGATCCCGATCGGGCGGGGCCAGCGGGAGCTGATCATCGGCGACCGCCAGACCGGCAAGACCGCGATCGCGCTCGACACCATCCTCAACCAAAAGCCGCTCAACGCCAGCGACGACGAGAAGATCAAGCTCTATTGCGTCTACGTCGCGGTCGGGCAGAAGCGCTCGACGGTGGCGCAGTTCGTGCGCGTGCTCGAGGAGAACGGCGCGCTCGACTATTCGATCGTGGTCGCCGCGACCGCGTCGGACCCGGCGCCGATGCAGTTCCTGGCGCCGTTCTCCGGCTGCACCATGGGCGAGTTCTTCCGCGACAACGGCATGCACGCGGTGATCATCTACGACGACCTGTCCAAGCAGGCGGTGGCGTACCGGCAGATGTCGCTGCTGCTGCGCCGCCCGCCCGGGCGCGAAGCCTATCCGGGCGACGTGTTCTACCTGCACTCGCGCCTGCTCGAGCGCGCGGCGAAGATGAACGAGGAACACGGCGCCGGCTCGCTCACCGCGCTGCCGGTGATCGAGACCCAGGCCAACGACGTCTCGGCCTATATTCCGACCAACGTCATTTCCATCACCGACGGCCAGATTTTTCTGGAAACCGATCTGTTCTACCAAGGCATCCGCCCGGCCGTGAACGTCGGGCTCTCGGTGTCGCGCGTCGGCTCCTCCGCCCAGACCAAGGCGATGAAGAAGGTCGCCGGCCGCATCAAGGGCGAGCTCGCGCAATATCGGGAAATGGCGGCGTTCGCGCAGTTCGGCTCCGACCTCGACGCCACCACGCAACGGCTGCTCAACCGCGGCGCGCGCCTGACCGAACTGTTGAAACAGCCGCAATTCTCCCCGCTTAAGATGGAGGAGCAGGTCTGCGTCATCTATGCGGGCGTCAACGGCTATCTCGATCCGATCCCGGTCTCGCGGGTGCACGCCTTCGAGCAGGGGCTGCTGACGACCATGCGCGCGCAGCACGCCGACATCCTCGATGCGATCCGCACCTCGCGCGACCTCGACGACAAGACCTCGGCCAGTCTCAAGGGCGCGGTCGATGCCTACGCCAAGGCCTTCGCGTGATGCTCGCGATGCGCGTGCGTCGTCACCCTGAGGAGCGAGCGGCCGGAGGTCGCGAGCCTCGAAGGGCCGCTACATTACTGGCATCCTTCGAGGGCCGCCTTCGGCGGCCACCTCAGGATGACGACGTCAGGAACTGACGCCAGATGCCCAGCCTGAAAGATCTGCGCAACCGCATCGCCTCCACCAAGGCGACGCAGAAGATCACCAAGGCCATGCAGATGGTGGCGGCATCGAAGCTGCGCCGCGCCCAGGCCGCGGCGGAGGCGGCGCGGCCCTACGCCCAGCACATGGACAAGGTGCTCGGCAATATCGCGCGCGCCATCGCCGGGCTCGAATGGGCGCCGAAACTGCTCGCCGGCACCGGGCGCCAACAGGTGCACTTGCTGGTCGTGTGCACGGCCGAGCGCGGGCTGTGCGGACCGTTTAACTCGGCGATCGTGCGGCTCGCCCGCGAGCGTGCCGGCGCGCTGATCGCCGAGGGCAAGGAGGTCAAGTTCCTCTGCGTCGGCCGCAAGGGCTTCGAGCAGCTGCGCCGGCACTACGGCCGGCAGATTCTCGAGACCGTGGACCTGCGCGCGGTGCGCGTGCTGAAATTCGAGCACGCGCAAGCGATCGCCGAAAAGCTGACCGGGCTGTTCGCCGAGGGCGCGTTCGACGTCTGCACCTTGTTCTTCTCGCGGTTCAAGTCGGTCATCGCCCAGATTCCGACCGCGCAGCAGATCATCCCGCCGGTATTTCCCGCGCAAGAGGCCGGCAACGCCGGCGGGGCGGTTTACGAATATGAACCCGATGAGGAAGAAATTCTGGCCGAGCTCCTGCCGCTCAACATTGCCGTGCAGGTGTTCCGGGCGCTGCTGGAGAACGCCGCCTCCGAGCAGGGCGCGCGCATGTCGGCGATGGACAATGCCACCCGCAACGCCGGCGACATGATCGAACGGCAGACCATGAGCTACAACCGCTCGCGCCAGGCCATGATCACCAAAGAGCTGATCGAGATCATCTCCGGCGCCGAGGCGCTGTGAGGCGCCGCCCTTTTTTCGTGACGAGGACAACATGGCCAATCCGACCGGACACGTTTCGCAAGTGATGGGCGCCGTGGTCGACGTGCAGTTCCAGGGCGACCTGCCGGCGATCCTCAATGCGCTGGAGACCGACAACCACGGCAACCGCCTGGTGCTGGAAGTGGCGCAGCATCTGGGCGAATCCACCGTGCGCACCGTCGCCATGGACTCGACCGAAGGCCTGGTGCGCGGCCAGGAGGTCAAGGACAGCGGCGGGCCGATCACGGTGCCGGTCGGCGAGGGGACGCTGGGGCGCATCATCAACGTCATCGGCGAGCCGGTCGACGAGGCCGGCCCGGTCCAATTCAAGGAACGGCGCGCCATCCACCAGGAGACCCCGGCGTACACCGAGCAATCGACCGAAGCCGAGATCCTGGTCACCGGCATCAAGGTCGTCGATCTGCTCACGCCCTATGCCAAGGGCGGCAAGATCGGCCTGTTCGGCGGCGCCGGCGTCGGCAAGACCGTCATCATCATGGAGCTGATCAACAATGTCGCCAAGGCCCACGGCGGCTATTCGGTGTTCGCCGGAGTGGGCGAGCGCACCCGCGAGGGCAACGACCTCTATCACGAGATGATCGAGTCGAAGGTCAACAAGGATCCCAAGGAGGGCTCGACCGAAGGCTCCAAATGCGCGCTGGTCTACGGCCAGATGAACGAGCCGCCGGGCGCGCGGGCGCGGGTCGGGCTCTCGGGTCTCACCGTCGCCGAATATTTCCGCGACCAGGGCCAGGACGTGCTGTTCTTCGTCGACAACATCTTTCGCTTCACCCAGGCCGGCTCGGAAGTCTCCGCCCTGCTCGGCCGCATTCCGTCCGCGGTCGGCTATCAGCCCACGCTGGCGACCGACATGGGCGCGCTGCAGGAGCGCATCACCACCACGACCAAGGGCTCGATCACCTCGGTGCAGGCGATCTACGTCCCGGCCGACGATCTCACCGATCCGGCACCCGCGACCGCGTTCGCGCACCTCGACGCCACCACGGTGCTGTCGCGCTCGATCGCCGAGAAGGGCATCTATCCGGCGGTCGATCCGCTGGATTCCACCTCGCGCATGCTCGATCCCCGCGTCGTCGGCGAGGAGCACTATCAGGTGGCGCGCGACACCCAGCAGGTGCTGCAGCGCTATAAATCGCTCCAAGACATCATCGCGATCTTAGGGATGGACGAGCTCTCCGAGGAGGACAAGCTCACGGTGGCGCGCGCGCGCAAGATCGAGCGCTTTCTGTCCCAACCGTTCCACGTCGCCGAAGTGTTCACCGGCTCGCCCGGGGTGCTCGTCAGTCTCGAGGACACCATCAAGGGCTTCAAGGGCCTCGTCGAGGGCAAGTACGATCATCTGCCCGAGGCCGCCTTCTATATGGTCGGGACCATCGAGGAGGCGGTCGAGAAGGGCAAGAAGCTCGCCGCGGAGTCGGCGTAGTTACCCTCCCCTGGAGGGGGAGGGTCGCGCGCGAAGCGCGCGGGGTGGGGTGAGTCGTCTTCACCCCCACCCGTCTCGCGTTTTTCCAAACGCTCGCCGACCTCCCCCTCCAGGGGGAGGTGGAGCAAGAGGAACCACCATGGCCACTTTTCATTTCGATCTCGTCTCGCCGGAGCGGCTGGTGTTTTCCGGCGAGGTCGAGCACGTGGTGGTGCCGGGCAGCGAAGGCGAGTTCGGCGTGCTGGCGCATCACGCGCCGTTCCTGTCCATGCTGCGGCCCGGCATTCTGACGATCCTGGGTCCCGGCCAGCCGCAGCGCATCGTGGTCGGCGGCGGCTTCGCCGAAGTCGCGCCCGAAGGTCTCACCGTGCTCGCCGAGCTTGCGGTTCCGGTCGAGGAATTCGACCGCTCGCATCTCCTCCAGGAGATCAAGGACACCGAAGAGGACCTCGCCGACGCCAAGGACGATGCGTTGCGCGACAAGCTGCGGCGCCGGCTCGAGCAGCTCAACCGGCTGGAGCTCGCGCTCGGCGAGCGCGGGACGCGCGCGTGATTTCAGACTGTTTGAGTTCGTTCGCGAGCGGCATGCTCCCACCTCCCCCTGGAGGGGGGAGGTCGGCGAGCGTTCGAAGAACGCGAGCCGGGTGGGGGTGAAGCTGGGTCACCCCACCCCGGCAGCTCGCATGTGCTCGCTGCCGACCCTCCCCCTCCAGGGGAGGGTGACGTCCGCGTCCCGGAACGACGAAACCGTCAACCCCGCATCGCGGCCTTGATGGTCTCGACGCTGGCGTCCTTGGCGCGGGCGGCCGCGATGATCCGTGCCTCGCGCTTGGTCAGCGCATCCGCCGCCGCCATCATCGCGGAAATCTTGTCCATCGGCACCACGACCGCGCCGTGGCGATCGGCGTGGACGAGATCGCCGCTCTTCGTCGCCATGCCGTGGACGTTCACCGCGCCGCCGAACTCCACCACGTGCACATAGGCGTGCGACGGGCCGATCGATCCGGCCAGCATCTGGAAGCCCGCGGGGATCTGCGGAATGTCGCGAATGCTGCCGTTGGTCACCGTGCCGAGACAGCCGAGCGCCTTGTGCACGTTCGACTGCACCTCGCCCCAGAACGCGCCGTAGCCCGCGTGCTCGCCGTCGAGGTCCTCGATGACGACGATGCTCGGCCGAGGCTCGGCGGCGACATAGTCGAGATATTCGAGGCGGCGCTGCATGTAGGAGGCGTCGCCGGCCGCGATGGCGTCCTTGGCCCGAATGGTGACGGTCTTGGCGAAGCCGACCATCGCGGGCAGCTCCGGGAACGGGCAATGCAGGTGCTTGACCGTGTAGCCGGACCCGCGCCGCTCCGGCGCGACGATCTCGATCAGATTGCAGACCGTGGGCGTATCGATCGATCGCAGGAATTCCAGCTCCTGCTGGGTGGGGGCGTGACTCATGGCAGGAAAACTCCCGTTGGGCACAGACAACATTCCGTGGTCATTCCGGCGGGGCGCGAAGCGCGACAGCCGGAATCCATGGACACGGTCGTTCCCGTCCGGGATGCGGTGTTCATGGGTCCGGGCGCGCGCTCCCCCGGATCAAGTCCGGGGTCGCTTGGCCGGGATGACGAAGCAATATTGAACGGCTCCCCCAGTGATGGCGAGTCGTCGCATCATTGCCCGGCGAGGTGGCCGAACTCGGCGATGATGCGCTCGTAGACCTTGCGCTTGAACGGCACGATGAGGTCGGGAAGCTCGCGCATCTGCGCCCACCGCCACTCCACGAACTCCGGCTCGTGGCCGCCGCACGGATGCGCGATGTCGATCTCGGAATCCTCCCCGGTGAAGCGCAGCGCGTACCATTTCTGCTTCTGGCCGCGGTAGCGGCCGTCCCACGCGTTGGGAACGAGCCCGTCCGGCAGATCGTAGGTGAGCCATTCGCGCATCTCCGCGATGAGCTCGACCGAGCGGATGTTGGTCTCCTCGCAGAGCTCGCGGAGCGCCGCCCGGAACGGATCCTCGCCCGGGTCGAGGCCGCCTTGCGGCATCTGCCAGCCATGGACCGCGTCGACCTGCTCGGGGCCGCCGGTGCGCCGGCCGATGAGCACCCGGCCCTCGCGATTGAGCACCATGGTGCCGACGCACGGCCGATAGGGCAGGTGCTGGTAGGCGCTCATGGTGGATCCCATTACGCGGCGGTTGCCGCTGGCGCGGGGGACCAAGTCGATCAGCGGGATCGTTGGCCCGGGGCGGGACGCGGGCCCGGTTCGGGCGCGCCGACCACCACTTCCTGGCGCTTGCCACTCATGCCGTCAATGATAGTGACGGTGCGCGGATCTGCGCCACCCACCGAACCGCGAACCGAGCCGGTCGGATCCGCGGCGGCGGCAGGTTCCGCAACGGGCCCCCGCACCTGAATCGGCGGGGGGGCCGGTGCAGCCGCCGTGTGCTTGTCGCGCAATAAGCCTTTGGAGCTAACGAACCACAGGCCGAGGCCAGCCAGCGAGAGGACGCCCAGGCCGACCGCAATGCTCCGCGCGACCGGGAGCCGCCGTTGCGGCGCGCGCGATTGCCCGAGCGGGGCCGTCAGCTCGTCCATGGCCGGCAAAGGCGAATCATGCGCCGAGCTTAGCACGCACGCCCTGTCATCGCCCGCGTATGCGGGCGACCCGGTAATCCCCGCCCGAGATGGGTTACCGGGTGCCCCGCATTCGCAGGGCATGACATTTCGGAGATTTGGGGGATCTCAGTTCGGGACCGCGGCCTTCGGGTTGGGTGGGAACGCCGCATTGACCCGGGTCCCGCGCAACAGGTCGTAGGCCATGCTCAGCGCCTTGTCGTCCTTCGGGTCGGGCGGGATATAGGACTGCGAGCCGGTCTCCTCCTGGCCCTCGGCCTTGAGATGGCCGCGCAAGGCCGCCTCACCCTTGGTTTCCGTGCGCACCTTGAGTTCCTCCGGGACGTCCTGGAGCACCTCGATGTCGGGCGAAATGCCCTTGGCCTGGATCGAGCGGCCGGAGGGAGTGAAATAGCGCGCCGTGGTGAGCCGGAGCGCGCCGTTGCCGGACCCCAGCGGGATGATGGTCTGCACCGAGCCCTTGCCGAACGAGCGGGTGCCGATCACGGTCGCGCGCTTGTGGTCCTGCAGCGCGCCGGCCACGATCTCGGAAGCAGAGGCCGAGCCGCCGTTGATCAGCACGATCAGCGCCTTGCCGCGGATGAGATCGCCGGCGCGGGCATTGAAGCGCTGGGTCTCCTCGGCGTTGCGGCCGCGGGTCGAGACGATCTCGCCGCGCTCCAGGAACGCATCGGAGACCGAGATCGCCTGGTCGAGCAAGCCGCCGGGGTTGTTGCGCAGGTCGACCACGAAGCCCTTGAGCTTCTCCGGCGCGATCTGCGCGGTGAGATCGGTCAGCGCCTTCTTCAAGCCGTCGGTGGTCTGCTCGTTGAACTGCGTGATGCGGATGTAGCCGATCTCGCCGCCTTCGTTGCTGGAGCGCACCGAACGCACGCGGATGATGTCGCGCACGATCGAAACCTCGACCGGCTTGTCCTGGCCCTTGCGCATGATCTTCAGCCGGATCTTGGTGTTGACCGGGCCGCGCATCTTGTCGACCGCCTGGTTGAGGGTCAGGCCCTGGACCGCCTCGTCGTCGAGATGGGTGATGATGTCGCCGGCCATGACGCCGGCCTTGGCGGCAGGGGTGTCGTCGATCGGCGCCACCACCTTGACCAGACCGTCCTCCATAGTGACTTCGATGCCGAGCCCGCCGAACTCGCCGCGGGTCTGCACCTGCATATCCCGGAAACTCTTGGCGTCCATGTAGCTCGAATGCGGATCCAGCGCATTGAGCATGCCGTTGACGGCCGATTCGATCAGTTTGCCGTCGTCCGGTTTCTCGACGTAGTCGGCGCGCACGCGCTCGAACACGTCCCCGAACAGATTGAGCTGCCGATAGGTATCGGCTCCGGCGGCGCGGGCGCTCGCGCCCACGAAGGCAAGCCGCGGTTGGGTTGCGAGCAGAGTGAGGGCCGCGCCGGCGACCGCACCGAGGAGAATCAACGGAGTCTTGCGCATCATCCGCGAACCTTTTCGCTATCCTTGGTTGCCCACCATGGGTTGGGATCGACAGGGGTTCCGTCCTTGCGGAACTCGACGTAAAGCACCGGCTGGCTGGAGCCGACCGCGATGGCGGCGGCCGATTGTGGCCCACCGCCCATCACCGCCACGGGTTCCCCGGTCAGCACGAATTGGCCAAGATCCACCGAAATCCGTTCCATCCCCGCGAGCAGCACATGATACCCGCCGCCCGCATTGACGATCAAGAGTTGGCCGTAGCTGCGGAAGGGTCCCGCATAGACGACCCATCCGTCGCATGGCGCTGTCACCTGCGCGCCGGCGCGACTGGCGATCCAAAGTCCCTTCTCGGTGCCGCCGAGACCGTCGGGAGCGCCGAAGTCGCGAATTTTCACGCCGTTGATCGGCAACGGCAACGCACCCTTGGCCGACGCAAAGGCGACCGCCGGAACCAATCGCCCGGGATCCTGCAACGACGCAAGATCGGTGCGAACCTCCTTGCCCTCTTGCGGCCGCGCCGGCGTGCCGGCCGCGCGGGCGGAGAGAGCCACATCCTGCTCGAGCTTGGCAATCAAATCTTTGAGACTGTCGGCCTGCCGCGCCAGCCCGATCGCGCGCTGCCGTTCCTTCTCCAACGCCTTCTCGGTCTCGATCTGCTTTTTTTGCCGCTCTTCGATCAGCAGCGACATGCGCTGGCGCTCTTCCGACAAGGCCGCAAGGTCGCGGGTGAGATCGTCGCGCTCGTTCGCCATCACGCCGCGCACACGGACGAGCTCGGCGAGGTCCGCAGCGAGCTTCTCGGCTTCGCCGCGCATCTGCGGCAATACTGCGCCGAGCAGCATCGCGGTGTGGACCGAGAGCAGGGCGTCTTGCGGACTAACCAGGATCGCCGGCGGCGGGTGATGCCCCATGCGCTGCAGGGCCGCCAGAATCTCCACAATGAGCGAGCGTCGCGCATCGAGCGACTTGCGTATGCCGCTTTCGTTGCCCTCCAGCGTCTTGAGCCGCGCTTCGGTCGTACCGATGCGCTCCTCATCGCCGCGGATGCGAGCCGCGGTGCCGATCAGCGCTTCGTTGAGCTTGCGGCGATCCTCGCCGAACGCCTCGATTTCCTTGCGAAGCCTCGCTTCGCGCTCGGTGGCTTGCTTCTGTTCGGCGCGCAGCGAATCGAGCTGCTCGCGCGCGGCCGGGCTGGAGGTCGGTTGCGGGAGAGGCGGCGGCGGGGGCTCCGCCCAGGCGGTTGCGGCGAGGCCGAGCGGGATCGCGAGCCCGAGCGCCGCCCCCAAGACATGGCGCGCCGCCGGCTGAGGAAGAATTGCCCCGATCTTCATCCTCAGCCGATTAGATCGTCGCTTGCTTGACGAATCGTTGACCAACGGGACGGGCGGTTCGCGGCGCTGCTTCGCGCGGCCCGGCCGCCGCAGGCGCCCCGCGCCGGTCATTCGCGGTGATACGGATGTCCGGACAGGATGGTCATGACACGGTAGATCTGCTCGAGCAGCATGATCCGGACCAGCTGATGCGGCCAAGTCGCGGTGCCGAAGCCAAGAGCCAGCTCGGCGCGCCCACGCAAGCGCTCGGCCAGGCCGTCGGCGCCCCCGATCAGGAATATTACGGCTGGGGTTCCCCGGTCGCGCCATCGTTCTAGCCGCTCTGCAAGGTCGGTGCTGGACAGCGCCTTGCCGCGCGCATCGAGCGCGACGATTGCGGCATTTTCGGGAATCGCCGCGGCAAGCTCCGCGGCTTCCTCGCGGATGCGATCTTCGCCGCGGCGGCCGCGGCTTTCCGCGATTTCGATGATCTCGATCGGGCGGAACCCCAAGTTCCGGCCGAGCGCGGCAGCGCGCTCACGATAACGCGCCGCGAGATCGCGTTCGGGCCCCGATTTCAGCCGGCCGACCGCGGCGACGACGAGCTTCATCCCGCGCCGCCCGCAGCAGGTTGCTCAGCCCGCCCGTCGCGTTGCCGACCGGCCCGGCGCCCACATCTTCTCGAGATTGTAGAACGCCCGGACTTCCGGCCGGAACACGTGAACGATCACGTCGCCGGCGTCGATCAGCACCCAGTCGCAATGGGGCATGCCTTCGACCCGCAGGCCGGAGACCCCGGCCTTCTCCAGATCCTGCAGCACGTGATCGGCAACGGCGCCGACATGGCGGTTCGACCTTCCGGAGGTCACCACCATGTAGTCGCCGATCGAGGTTTTGCCGCGGAGGTCGATGGTGATGGTGTCCTCGGCCTTGGCATCGGAAAGCCGGGCGAGGACCAGGCGAAGGGTCTCCTCGGCGTCAGGATGCACCTTGGAGACGCGCTCGGGCCGTCGACGAGACGCTGCCCGAAACCATGTAGAAGTGGACAGGGGTCCTTTCCTCCCATCATGCCCGGCGCACGGCGCAGGGCTACGCAGTAAGTAAGCATCGACCGTTAACGGTTTCAACCTCCCGCGGCGCGCAAAGCGGTCGAGGACACAGGGGATTTCAGCCCGTGCAGGAAGACCCAGGCCGGGGGTTGCGTCAGCGGCAATCCGCGGGCTTGCGCCTCGGACAGGCGGTAGCGCGAGAAACGATCCGCAAACGGCCCGGCCCGGATGGCGCCCTCCCGGTCGATCACCGCAATCGGCATCAGCGCCGCGATGCCGCGCCAGTTCTGCCAGTGGTGGAACGTCGCAAGATTGTCCGCCCCCATGATCCACACGAAATGCACGCCGGGAAGCCGGCGCCGGAGCCATTGCAGCGTGTCGAAGGTGTAGCGGGTGCCGATCGCGGCCTCGAGCCCGGTCACGTCGATGCGCGGATGCGCGCCAAGCTTTTGCGCGGCCGCGACCCGATCGGCGAGCGGCGGCAGCGCGCTCGTGTCTTTCAGCGGATTGCCGGGGCTCACCAGCCACCAGACCCGGTCGAGACCGAGTCGCTTCAGCGCCGTCAAGCTCGCCGCGCGGTGGGCCGCGTGCGGCGGATTGAACGAGCCGCCGAACAGCCCGATCTTCATGCCCGGCGCATGCGGCGGCAGCCGGGGTGCGGCGGCCTTATTTGATTCGCGAGCGGGGGGGTTCACGCGCTTCCCCTCCCCCCTTCGCGGTGAAGAGGGGAACGCGCATGGCTAGCCGCTTGCTCGGCACACCTCCCCCTGCAAGGAGGAGGTCGACCCGGCCAAGTCGGATGTTTCCGACTTGGCCCAAAATATATCTGCCGAAATCGGCAAGAGCCGATTTCGGTTGGCGGTCGGAGGGTCGCGATCCCCACCCCATCCCTCCCCTTTTCAAGGGGAGGGGGGCAATTGCCGCTCGTCCTCAGGTCCATGGAAGCGCGGCATCCAACTGCGAGAGACAAGCTCAAAATATCACGGCCGGGTCTGGCCCGAACCCCGCACCCGGTATTTGAAGCTGCAGAGCTGCTCCAATCCGACCGGCCCGCGCGCGTGCAGCCGCCCGGTGGCGATGCCGATCTCGGCCCCGAAGCCGAACTCTCCGCCGTCGGCGAACTGGGTCGAGGCATTGTGCAGCACGATCGCGGAATCCACCTCGGCCAGGAATTTCTCCGCCGCTCGCGCATCGGACGTGACGATCGCGTCGGTGTGGTGCGAGCCGTAGCGCTCAATATGCGCGACCGCCTCCTCGACGCCGTCGACGAGCTTCACCGCGATGATGGCGTCGAGATATTCGGTCGACCAGTCCTCTTCGCTGGCGGCCTTCACCCGCGGGTCGATCATCTGCGTGGCGGTGTCGCCGCGAACCTCGCAGCCCGCATCGAGCAGCATGGCGACGAGCGGCGCCAGCAATTGCGCGGTTCCGGCGCGGTCGACCAGCAAGGTCTCGGCGGCCCCGCACACCCCGGTGCGGCGCATTTTGGCGTTGAGCACGATGTTCTTGGCCATGGCGAGATCGGCGGCCTTGTCGACATAGACGTGGCACACGCCCTCGAGATGCGCGAACACCGGCACGCGCGCTTCCGCCTGGACCCGGCCGACCAATCCCTTGCCGCCGCGCGGCACGATCACGTCGATTGCACCGTCAAGGCCGGAGAGCATCAGGCCGACGGCGGCGCGGTCGCGGGTCGGCACGAGCGCGATCGCGGCCTCCGGCAGGCCGGCTGCGATGAGTCCGGCCGCGAGCGCGGCGTGGATGGCGCGGCTCGAGCGGAACCCGTCCGAGCCGCCGCGCAGGATCACGGCATTGCCGGCCTTCAGGCACAGCGCGCCGGCGTCTGCGGTCACGTTCGGGCGGCTCTCGAAAATCACGCCGACGACGCCGAGCGGCACCCGGACGCGCTCGATGCGCATGCCGTTCGGCCGCGTCCACGCTTCCGTCACGGCGCCGACCGGATCCGGCAATTGCCGCACCACCTCGACGCCCGCCGCCATCGCCTCGATGCGTTTCGCATCGAGGGCGAGGCGATCGAGGAATGCCTCCGTCGCGCCTCCGGCGCGCGCGTCGGCGAGATCCTCGGCGTTGGCCGCCAGGATCGGTTGCGCCCGGGCGCGGATCGCGCTCGCCATCGCGGCGAGCGCCGCATCTTTTTGCGCGGACGAGGCGAGCGCCAGCGTGCGCGCCGCCGCTTTGGCGCTCGCGCCGATCTCGCGCATCGCCTCGGCGATGTCGCGGCCCTCGATGGTCTTCAGCGGCGCGGTCATGGCGGGTTGCATATCATGTGGCCGGAGTTCGGGCGAGGGCGGGCCACCTTGGTCGTCGTCCCGGGTTCGCGCGGCGCGCGCCCCGAAACGACGGCGCAAATGCTCACTCCCGACGCAGCACCAGGTCGTCGCGATGGACCATCTCGGCGCGGCCCCCGAAGCCGAGGATCAACACGATGTCGCCGGAGGATTTGCCGAGGATTTTCGCCGCATCGGCGGCATCGTAGGCCGAAAGCCCGCGGCCGATTTCCCGGCCGTCGAGATCGCGGATCACGACCGCGTCGCCGCGGGAAAACTCGCCCTCGACCCGCTTGACGCCGGCCGGCAGCAGGCTTTTGCCGGCGCGCAGCGCCGCGACCGCGCCGGCGTCGATGAACAAATTGCCCTTGGGCTCGAGCGAGCCCGCGATCCATTTCTTGCGCGCCGTGACCGGATTTCCGGGCGCCAGGAACCAGGTGCAGGGCCCGCCGGCCGCGATCGCCTGCAGCGGATTGTCGACCGCGCCCGGCGCGATCACCATATGCGCCCCGGCGGCGGTCACGATCTTGCCGGCCTCGATCTTGGTCTGCATGCCGCCGCGCGAAAGATCCGAGCCCGGCGCTCCCGCCATCGCCTCGATCTCCGCGGTGATTTTCGCGACCAGCGGAATGCGCTTGGCGTCCGGGTTCTCCGCCGGCGGGCCGTCGTAGAGCCCGTCGACGTCGGAGAGCAGGACCAATAAATCGGCGCTCACCATGGTGGCGACGCGCGCGGCGAGCCGGTCGTTGTCGCCGTAGCGGATCTCGTTGGTCGCCACCGTGTCGTTCTCGTTGATGACCGGCACCGCGCGCCATTCGAGCAGCTTGTTCACGGTGGAGCGCGCGTTGAGATAGCGCCGGCGCTCCTCGGTGTCGCCCAGGGTGAGCAGGATCTGGCCGGTGCTGATGGAATGCGCGCCGAGCATCTCCGACCAGGTGCGTGCGAGCGCGATCTGGCCGACCGCGGCCGCCGCCTGGCTGTCCTCGAGCTTGAGCGCGGCCGGAAGCTTGAGCACGCTGCGGCCGAGCGCGATCGCGCCCGAGGAAACCACCAGGATGTCGCGCCCCTTGCCGTGCAGCCCGGCGATGTCGGCGGCGAGCGAGGCGAGCCAGGCCTGGTTGAGGCGGCCGGCCCGGGCGTCGACCACCAGCGAGGAACCGACTTTGATGACGACGCGGCGGAAATCGCCGAGCACGGGAGGTTTGCGCGACATGCTCTGTCCCGAGCCGGCAACCCACGGCCGGCGCGGGGATTGTGTAGCACGTTCCCGAACCCGGGAATTTTCTCGCAAAATCGCCTTTTTTGCGGAGGTAGCGGGAAACTAAGCCCCTGATCGGCAGGCCAAAATACCCGCTCAATCCGCGAAAATACATGTTGTGATTGTTTTAATGCTACTAACTATCTTCAGTAGAATAACCGCTGTGAAAAGCACGCGGCTGGGTTCGGCGGGAGGGTGGGAGCCAGCCTCACGGCTGCCACGCCGGCGCGGGCGCGGCGCGATCCGGCGCGGCGCGCTCCGAATCGATCTTGCGCAACAGCGCGCGCAGCACATCCGCGACGCCCGCGCCCGTCACCGCGGAGATCACGAACAGCGCCGCTTGCTTGCCCGCGTGCGTGCCGCGCATCGCGCGCTCGAGCCCTGCGACCTGTTGGCGGATCTGTTCCGGCGCGAGCGCGTCGGCCTTGGTCAGTGCCACGATCTCCGGCTTTTCCGCGAGCCCATGGCCGTACGCTTCGAGTTCGTGCCGCACGGTGCAATACGCGGCGCCCGCATCCTCGCCCGTGCCGTCGACGAGATGGAGCAGCACGCGGCAGCGCTCGATATGGCCCAAAAACCGGTCGCCGAGGCCCGCGCCCTCGTGCGCGCCCTCGATCAGGCCCGGAATGTCGGCGAGCACGAACTCGCGCCCGTCGATCCGCACCACGCCGAGCTGCGGATTGAGCGTCGTGAACGGGTAATCGGCGATCTTCGGCTTGGCGGCGCTGACCGCGGCCAGAAACGTGGATTTTCCGGCATTGGGGAGGCCGACGAGCCCGGCATCGGCGATGAGTTTCAGCCGCAAGAAGATCGTGCGCTCCTCGCCCGGCTGCCCGGGATTGGCGCGGCGCGGCGCGCGGTTGGTCGAGGACTTGAAATGCGCGTTGCCGAACCCGCCGTTGCCGCCTTTGGCGAGCACCGCGCGGTCGCCGATCTCGACGAGATCGGCCAGGAGCGTCTCGCCGTCCTCGTCGAAGATCTGGGTGCCGGCCGGCACTTTGAGCACGAGGTCGGCGCCCGCGGCGCCCGCGCGCTCCTTGCCCATGCCGTTGCGGCCGCGGCCGGCCTTGAAATGCTGGCGGTAGCGATAGTCGATCAGCGTGTTGAGCCCGGCCACGGCCTCCGCCGCCACGTCGCCGCCGCGCCCGCCGTTGCCGCCATAGGGGCCGCCGAACTCGATGAATTTCTCGCGGCGGAACGCCACGCAGCCGTTGCCGCCGTCGCCGGACCGGATCTGGATTTTCGCCTGGTCGAGAAATTTCATGGTGCGGATATAGGCAGAATCTCAGCAAAATCCGAATGCGAGGATCGTCGCCTGAGCTTGGCCGCTCGCTCGGGTCACCTCTCCCCGCCCGAACTCAGGTCTTCCCGAGTTCGGGCCATAATATTGGTCGACATCGGAAACATCCGATGTCGACGGGGGAGAGAGCCTGCCCCGGACATGATCCGGGGTCGGCGTCGCGTAGCGGCGCCGGGTGAGGGGGTCACGATCGAAGTTGAATGCCCGATCCCCCTCACCCCATCCCTCTCCCCTGCGGGGCGAGGGAGGAGAATGCGGCGGAGCCGTGCCTCCAACGACTGGCAGGGAGTGATACCCCACCCCCCTCCCAATCCCTCCCCCACAAGGGGGGAGGGAACAGGTTGGGGCGGCGCCGACGTCAGAAAATTCCGCGGACTTTACGCCACGCGGCGGGAGGCGCCCCAGCTCTTGAGCGAGGCCCAGATCGAGCGCTCGAGCCGGAAGCGGTCGATCGGCGCCGAGCTTTTGAGCGCGCGGATGCGGTAGAGCCCGACCCCGGTCCACTGGAAGCCGCATTTCTCCAGCACGCGCCGCGAGGCCGGATTGGTGACCCGGGCGCCGGCCTGCAGCGCCTCGAGCTCGAGATCGGTGAACGCGTGGTCGATCAGCGCGCGCACCGCCTCGGTGGCGAAACCGCGGCCCCAGTAAGGCACGCCGAGCCAGCAGCCGAGCTCCGGCATCAAGCCCGCAGTACCCGGGCCCTCGCGCAGCTCGAGCCCGCAGGCGCCGATGAGCGTGCCGTCCGCGAGCGCGATCGAGAACGTCGTCTCCCGGTCCGACCGATTGGCCGCGGCCAGGAAGGTTTTGGCATCCGCGAGCGTATAGGGATGCGGGATGCGCGCCGTGTTCTCGGCGATGCGGCGCTCATTGGCGAGCATCGCGATCCTCTCGGCGTCCTCGAGACGCGGGGCGCGCAACACCAGCCGCTCGGTCTCGAGGACGGGAATACTCGCCTCCCGCAGGGCCTCCGCGGCGATCGGGTCCAGCAGCGTCATGGCACGGGCTCCTTTGCTCCAAAAAGCGAAGAGGGGAGCCGGCATCCCGTCTCCCCTCTTGGAACCCGATCGGGTCCGCCGGTTCGATGGATGCCGGCGGACGCACAAATTTCCGCCGTCTAGTCTGCCGCGGCCTCCGTCATCGCGATCACGGATACGTAGGTGCGGCCCTTGGTCTTGGTCTTGAACTCGACTCTCCCGTTGGTCAGTGCGAACAGCGTGTGATCCTTGCCTACGCCCACGTTTTGGCCGGCGTGCCATTTGGTGCCGCGCTGGCGCGCAAGGATATTGCCGGCGAGCACCGCTTGGCCGCCGAACAATTTCACGCCCAGGCGACGGCCCGCCGAATCCCGGCCGTTGCGCGAGGAACCGCCTGCTTTCTTGTGAGCCATACGTTCGTCTCTATTCCTTGCCCGGTCTTCTACTCCGATTCCGTGACGGAATCATAATCACTTCTTTTTTCCTTTGCCCTTGTCGGCGGCCGGTTTTTTCGCGGGTTTTTTCGCGGGAGCGGCCCGCGGTTTCTCGGCCTTGGGCCTGGCTTCCTTTTTCGCCGGCTTTGCCGCCGGCTTGGGCTTCGCGGGTTTTGCTTCCGCCTTCGGGGCTTCAGCTTCCGGCTTCGCCGCGGGCGCCGGCTTGGCTTCGGCCTTCTTGGCCGGCGCTGTCGGCTTTGCCTCCGCTTGCGGCGCCGGCTGGGCGGCAGGTGCGGGCCGGGGGGCCGGCGCAACCGCCTCGGCGCGTGCGGCTGGCGCCGCAGCCTCGGGCCGGGGCGCGGCTTCGGCCTTCGGCCTGGGCTTCCTGCCCTCGGTCAGGATCTCGGTGATGCGGATCACCGAGAACTCCTGGCGATGGCCGCGCTTGCGGCGCGAGTTCTTGCGCCGGCGCTTCTTGAACGCGATGACCTTTTCGCCGCGGGCCTGCTCGACCAATTCGCCGGCGACCGTCGCGCCGGCCACCATCGGGCTGCCGACCACGATATTCTCGCCGCCGACGAGCAGTACTTCGCCGAACCGGACCGCGTCGCCGGCTTTTCCCGAAATCTTGTCGACCGTGATCAGGTCCTGCTCGGCGACCCGATATTGCTTTCCGCCGGTCCTGATGATTGCGAACATGGCTCGTTCCCGCGTTTTTGGCCGCGGCGTTCGGATCGCCGATCGGATGGTTCCGTCGCCCGGCGGCCCGGCCGCCCGGCCGCCCGTGCGCCAGATTTTTTCGCGCAAAACGAACGGCGCGGAAACCACCGCGCCGGGCCGCGGCACTATAGAAATCGAGCCTTTCGTGTCAAGGCGCGGTGGTTCCTCCGAGGCTTGTCCGCTTGCTCCGGTCACCTCCCCCCTTGAGGGGGAGGTCGCCGTCGCGGAGCGACGGCGGGAGGGGGGTAGCCGCTCGCATCGCGCGCTCGCCACCCGCCTTGTCTCGCGCCGGCCGCTTCGTTACATAACCGCCCGTCGCCGGGTTTTTGCAAAAACCCCGCGCTCGGCCCCGCGGAGAGGTGGCAGAGCGGTTGAATGCACCGCACTCGAAATGCGGCATACGGGTAACCGTATCGGGGGTTCGAATCCCTCCCTCTCCGCCAAATTAAGTACCAGTCGAGTAGATCCCATGGCCAAAAGGGCGCAACCCGGCGCGAGACGCCGGCCGAAAAGCTCCAGCAGGAGGACGCGCACACAGCGAGGCGATTCGTGCACCATTCCACCGGCCATTCCACACGAGCAATTGCCGGACCTGCTCTTCCGGCGGGACCGTGCGGCGGAGAGATCGATCCGAGAGTACGTGGAATGGCAGGTCCGTGACGAGAAGGTCGTGCACGCCGAGAAAGTCGCCACCGAGGTGGTGATGGGGCGAAAGCTCGAGGCATGGGACGTCCGGACGGACAAGGGCCGTTGGTGGGTTGTCGCTTCGCCTACCAACTTGTATTCGCAGCAGCTCTTCCCGAGTCTGGACTACACCATCTCGTTTCACGTCGGCGTCACGACGAGAATGATGTCGGAGCCCGATCCGGGGGTCCACCCCATGGAGCAAATGACCCTCGCACCCGCTTGGCGGAGGTGGGAGCAGGCAGCCGAAGCTTTTCAGGCAGCAGAAGAAGCGGAGGAGTTCCAGGCGGTCGGAATGAGATGCCGCGAATGTCTCATTTTGATGGTCAAATCCGGGGCTCGGCTCGAAATGATTGATGGCGGTTCGAGCCCACCCAAAGCATCGGATGTCCAGGCCTGGTCGGAGATAATCGCGAATCATGTCGCGAAAGGAACGAGTGCGAAGGAGGTGCGGGGATATCTGAAATCGATGGCTCGGTCGACTTGGCAGCTTGTGAACTGGTTGACGCACTCCTCCTCGGCCACGAAATCAGACGCGTCGCTTGCATTGGATGCGACCCAACATGTGCTGGCCGCATTCACGACGGCACTCTTTCGGTTCACGCAAGGTTTGCCAGACCGATGTCCCGATTGCGGCTCATACAAGGTAGGGATGCGTTACCATCCAGATGAGGAGCGCGTTGATCTAGTGCCTGGGTGCGAAGAATGCGGATGGTGGGACGAAACTCGAGGACGCAGGTCAGAGGGGCTGGGCGAAGCTGAGGGGGCAGTCCCTGGCGTCGCCGGCTTTTCGAAGACCCCGCCCTCGGCCCCGCGCAGAGGTGGTTGAGCGGTTGAAAGCACCGCACTCGAAATGCGGCATACAGGCAACCGTATCGGGGGTTCGAATCCCACCGTCTCCGCCAACATGCTCTTTCCCATCATTTCCTGACATGCCGAAAGTCCCGCTGCGGCAGCAGTTTGCAGCTAGCTGCCATTCACCCCTTGTTTCCAGCTGTCCGGGCGCTGCCCGTTCGATTCGATTGCCGTCGAAATGTGGTATCATTCGCTTGAATGTCACAGGCGCATCGCCATTTGGTAGGCTGGGGCAATGAATCCGAAAGCATGGAATTGGGGTTGGATTTTGTGGCAAGTGATAGCCCCTCTCTTTGGTCCAATTGCTGTCTCAATTCTGGCGGTGCTTGCCTGGCAATCGGGAAATCCACAATTCACAATCAACTGGGATCTCATGGTGGACCTGACTCCGTGGGCACTCACTGTCTATGCCATGACGCTTATAGGAGCCACAGTGAATGATCTTTGGCCGAAGATTTCAATCCATCCAGCTCTTGGTGGAAGTTTAATGACTATTGCACTGATGGCTTGTTGTTATGATGCAATGATGGTCATCTGGCGACACAATACCCATTTTACGCCGGGAATTCCAGTCTGGATAGTAACTTCTTTTTTTGTAGCAATAACTATTCCGTGCTGCCATCACGCAAGCAAAATATAATACCGGAGCGGATAATGAGCGAGCATCAGGTTCAGTTCTCACCAATCGAGCGCGAGAGCCTTGGCGCGGGCGCGGCCGGAGGTGCCGCTGTCGGGGCAGTCATTGCAATTGCTGCCGCTCCAACGAGTGTAGTGGTCCCGTTGGTCGGAGCTTTTGTGGGAGCACTGGGCGGGGCTGTAGTCGGCCACATGGCAAACACATACGCCGTAGCGCGTTCGTCGGCTGTGACGAGCAACGAGGTGGTCGGCGGACGAGACGAGATGTACGGCGAAGAGGCTCGCCGCTGGTGGGTCTACGCGCTGCTCGGCGTGTTGTTCCAGTTGATGGCTGCCTTTGTATTCGGGCATTTGATCGCCGCCACAATCGTCAGCGCGATCTTCTTCGGTGCTGCGCTTACAGTGAGCGGCGCTTTCCAAATCGCGCACGCCTTTTGGGAACGTGGCTGGAGTGGCTTCGCTCTCAGCTTAATCCTCGGGATTCTCTATGTGGTCGGTGGGCTCTGGCTGATGGCGAACCCCCTGGCAACATCGGCGGCGCTGACGCTGTTCATCGCCACGCTGCTGCTCGTATCCGGCACCCTGCGCTTGGTGCTTGCCTATCGGCTATGGCCCATCAGCGGCGGCTGGATGCTGGTCGTGTCCGGCGTCATTGCCGCGCTCGCCGGGTTGGTGATCGTGGCCGCCTGGCCGACAATTGCGCTTGTCGTGCTCGGCATTTGCCTCGGCCTTGATCTGCTGACATTCGGAGTGTTCTGGCTGGTGCTGGCGTTCGCCTTGCGCGAAAGGGAGCCGCAATCGGCGCAGCGACGTCAGCAAGTGTGGTGATCCCTGTTAATCGGCGCTCTTACAGGAGCGGTGCTGGTGCAGCGACACAGTCCGCCGTAGCGGACGGCGACCACGCTCTGAACCTCGTTAAATGGGGGTTGGAACGTGGGTAGAAAGCGAGCAATGTCAAAATAACCCGTATTTTCAATATGGATCGGCGGACTCCCTCTCCGCCACGTCACAATAGAACGGGCAGGTCGTGCGCAGCTTGTGCCCCGCCGCGCGCCGAAGCGGATCCGCTCCCGTCCAAAGATGCACGCTCGGTGGGCGATGATGGTCACACCGCCTCCCGCTTCCGCTCGGCGTGTTTCGACCGGGTGAGCGGCAAATCCAGCTCGACCCGATCGTGCACGATTTTCGGCGTGATCCGGCCGCGGGCGCCGCGCGCGAGCCGCACCAGGCCGTATCCCTCCATGGTCTTGAGCGTGCGTGACAGGTTCGACTTGGCGCGGCCGGTGAGCCGCGCCAGCTCGTCGAGCGAGCCCGGCGTCTTCTCGGCGATGAGCCGCAACAGCTCGCGGTTGCCGGCGGAAAGCACCTTGGCGAACGATTCCGTCGAGGTGAACCAGACCTTGGGTTCGGCGGGCGCAACCCGATGCTCGCCGCGGGCGATTCGCAGCGTGCGCGCTTTCATCTCCTCGTAGCTGGCGATGCCCACTTTCAGCGTCGTCATCGGATCACTCCTCGCTCGCGCAACACCGCGTCCACAGCGGCCCAGAAATCGGAGAGCAACGTGGCCGCGTCCCGGTAGTCGTAGGCGTCGACCGTCCTGAGTCGATGGCGATGGTCAAGCGGCGCGCCGCGCCGCTGCCGCTCGATCCGGTGCGCGTTATCGAACCCGACCAGCCGCTCGCCATCCGGTCCGTGCAGCGTGAGCGAATAGTCCAGACCGTGCGGCTTCTGTGATGATGCGGGCACGCGCGTCACCACGAATCGAACCCAATGTCCGCCCTCCGGATCCACGACCAACACCTGCCCGTCGAGATCCAAAAGTGTGTCGAGGGTCGGATCAGGAGCCTGCGCCACATCAATTAGTTATCACAGTGAGATAATCTACGCAAGCGGACCTGTCTGTCGCACGAGCGGCCCGCAGCTCCTCCGCGGCGGTTGCGCTCGCCCCCGATCCGGCGACATCAGGATAGTCCGGCCGACCGGCGTTGTGCGCCGAGCGAGCGCGGCCGGGTCAGCCGGGGTGCACGCCTTGCCGGCCAGAGCGCCCTGCTTCCCAAATGCCCCGCTGTGATCCGGGTAGCGGAGCTATCCCTTTGTCCTGTCGTGTTTCGTGAGGCATTTGTCGCCGGCTTTTACCGCTTCTTTGCCGTAATGAACCATGGCGTGCTGCCTCGCCGCGACATATCCATACGTAGCTACCGCCTGTCGTATTTGATCGCATTGGCCAGGGTCCAGGGCGGACTGAGCCAACGAGTAATTTGTCGATAGCAAGACAACTGCAATCGCAGATAGGAACCTCGTCATAGGGCTGCTCCATTCCGTGGCGGGTTCGATCCACTCGGCTCGTAACGGCCGCCCGCTCGATCTCTCCGCCGCAATCGATCGAGTAGCATGCACACTCCGCCGGCGCCCGAACGCCGACGGCATCCTTTGCCGCGAGCACCGCGGCGTCAGCCGGGATGCAGGCCTTGCCGGCCCGTGCGCCCGGCCGAGAGCACCGGCTGATCGCCGAGCGCGTTGCGGTAGAACATCGCGAGCATCAGCAGGGCGGCGGCGAGCACGACAAACGAGGCGGCGGCGATGAGCGCGTCGCCCCAGCCCCAGGCCCGCACGATGGCGCCGAGCGCCTGGCCGAGCACGCCGAAATTCCACAGCAGGAATTGCGCAAATGCCCAACGGTCGGCGGCGACCTTCGGCCAGACGCGCAGCATGGTGCCGAACATCATGCCCAGGACGCCGCCGCTGAGCACCATGCCGACGTGCAGGGTGAGATATTGCATCGCTCCGGTCAGGCCCATCCAGAAGCCCTCGATCATGGCTGCGATGAGCCAGATCAGCCCGACCAACACGTAACGGCTGGCTAATTCCATGCGACCGTCCCCCCGTCCCCGCGCTCGTCCCCCGTCCGCCCGTCCGTCCGCCCGCCCCCGAATGATTGGCGATCGGCGTGAGGATAGCGAGATTCGGCAACGCGTGAAAGCTCGGACGGGGATGCAGGCGCATTCGGCCAAGCCCGCCGTTGCGCGAGGTGCGCCGCGTTTGCGTTCGCCGGTATCCCGGGCGCGTCGCCCGCAGCGGATTACCGCCGCCGGAAGGCGAAGGGGAAGATGGCGCGGGCTCGATCAGGCCACGGGATGCTGCGGCGTGCTCAGGAACGCCCCGTTATCCTGGCTGCCCCACGCCGACTGGTACGTCAGCATCGGCGCGCCGGTGTGCTGGCCGAAGCCGCCGGCCAAAAATTGCGTGAGCAGCGCCAGGCTTTGCGCCGCCGTTTGCGCGGTACCGGTTTCCGCCCCGGCGTGGGCGACCGTCGTCGAGCCCACTGTCACGTTAATGGTCTGCGAGGCCGAGGTCGCCGCCTCTCCGGCTGCGGTGTTGCTCGCGGAAACGGTCAACGTGTTCGTTAGGGTGCCTTTCCCGGTGTAGGACGACTTCAGCGTAAGGCCGCTGGCGACTTCCGCGGCGGTCAGCGTGATCGAGCTGCCCGTGAAGATCTTGTGGTCGAGGGTGTCGGTGATCGATTCGTATTTCGTCAGGCCCTTGATGGTGACGAAGACGGTGTCATCGGAATCCACCCCCGCGACATTGATCGGCAGCGAGGCCGATCCGATTTTGCTCACCCCCACCGAGTGGCTGGCAATGGTGAGCACCGGGGCCTCCGGGGATTCGTTCGTCTCCGGATTGGGCGGGGGCGGCAGTGGGCTCGATGACGCCAGATTCCACCCCATGACGTCGAGCTCGGTGAGGTCGGTCGGCGTCACCGGCAGCACCACGCCGGATTTGGCAAAGGCCAGGAACGCGTCGTTGCCGGCGCTCGAGGCCCAATCGGCCAAATCGCCGCCGGCATTGCTGTTGAAGCTGTCGAGGTTCGTCGAGCCGCCGTTGATGGAGAAATATCCGGGCTGCGCGCCCGACATGTCGCGCACGCCCGCCGCCGAATAGTCGAACAGCGACAACGGCGTGTAGCTCGATCCGCCCATGACGAACCGCCCCATCACCTCGGAAATCTCGTGGGCGACGACGCCGAAGAAATCGTATTGTCCCGCCGTCACGCCGTCGGCATTGTTGTAGTCGAAGATGTTGGGAGCGCTGCTGAACCCGACATAGCCGTCGAGACTGCCGCTGGCGCCGGCAAGTCCCATCGCCTTGGCTTCGGCCGTCGCAACCCAATAGCTGCCGCCGCTGGCGGCGGGATCGCTGCTCGGCAGGCTCGCGACCGCCGTCGCGTCGGCGGCGCTGGTCGCGCCCGCGCTGAGCGCGGTGCGGATCTGCGAATAGCTGTAGGAACCGAGATAGGTGATGCTCTCGCCGAGCGCGCCCGAGCCGAGCAACTGGCCGTCGACCTCGCCGTAACCTACGTCGATATTGATGGTGATCGGATTGACGAACTCGGTCTCGAAATACTGGACGACGGCATTGACCGTGGAGATGAAGCTTGCAGGAGCGCTGCTGACGCTGGAATCATAGGTGACGTTGATGATCATGGATGCCGCCCGGCTCGAGTTGATTGCGTTCGCCCCGCTGCCGCAGGTGCCGCGACCCTAGGGGCGACTCGTTGACGATGTGTGAGGTTCGAATCCGGTATTTTACGCGAGCCGGAGGTTGCTGCGTTGTTGGGGCGCTAACCCTGTACGCGGCATCGACGCGCCGCGGCGGGGCGCCGGCCTGGCCTTGACGCGACCTGCGGCGCGATCCGGCGGACCTGCTGCTGCAGGCGCCCGGCGCGGCTCAATGCCGGATGGAACCGGAGACTTTCGCGAACAGCTCGTCGGAGGCGTTGGCGACCTGGTCGATGACGGACTTCAATTCCTTGGCGTCGATCAGCCGGGAAGGGGTGTCGATCCGCACGAACAAGTCTCCGTCCTTGTCGAGGCCGATTTTCGCGTAATCGTATTCGTGGTTGGCGGACGCCAGGGTGTCGAGCAATTGCATGGTTTTCTGGATCGCCGCCTTCTTGGCGAGAATCGCAAAGGTCACGACGACATCGCTGCCCACGGAGGTGATGACGCGAACCTTGCCGATGCTTTTGCGCTGGAGGTCGACCGACCAGGTCGTGCCGGAATGGGTATTGTAGGTGAGACCGGTTTCCTTCAGCAGCCGGGAGAGTTTCGCGGCGTTGGCCGCGGTGGCGGGATCGAGGGTCTGGGCGCGCAGCGCCGCCGGCCCCAGGCAGAGGGAACATGCGACCAATAACGCGATCAGCAGGCGCAAAATATGGTTCGGACGCACGGACCCACCTTTGTTGGTTGGCAGACGATTCGACCCGCATTGGTAACGATCCGCCTCCGCACGGTCAATCGATGCTCGAAAACGGCGGCTCGACCGGCCTACAGCGCGATCCGGCAGCACGCGTGCATGTGCAATTCGGCGGCAAAGCCGCAGCCGATGAGGCCGACCCTGATTTTCGCCATGCTGCGCGCTCCCGTGCCGAGAAGGTTATACAGAGAATCCAGTTGATGGTTTGACGTTAGCAGAATGACATACTCGTCTTCCCTCTCCCGCAGGGGGAGAGGGGAAGAGCGCGCGCGGGTCCGGTGCTGCCGGGGCGCAAGCGTTGATTCTTCGAGGCTCGACGCTGCGCGCCGAGCACCTCGGACGAGGTACGAATATGATCGAAATCCGGCGCACCGGAGACGGCGACCCGCTCGGGTTCGAGGTCGTCGTGCGCGAAGGCGAGGGCGAGAGCCGCCATCAGGTTACGATGGCGCGCGAGACCTGCGAGCGCCTGACCGGCGGTAAGCATGCGCCGGAGCGCGTGATCGAGGCGGCGTTCCGATTCCTGCTCGACCGCGAGCCCAAAGAATCGATCTTGGGACGCTTCGACGTGACCGTCATTTCGCGTTATTTTCCGGAATTCGAGCGCGAGCTGCCGAAATATCTGTCGCGGCGCTAGTCCGCGGGACCGTAGCCCGGATGGAGCGAAGCGAAATCGGCGGCCCAAGGCCGGCGCTTCGCGGGCCCTTCATCCGGGCTACAAGTGCCGGAGGGTGGGTAGGCAGGTTACAGTTCGCGCACCATGGCCGAGCCGCTTCGCATCGACATCGCGCCCGGCGAAAACGTGAGCGCGCTCGTCTATGCGACGGACGCGAGCAAGCGCGCGGCCATCACGCTGATGTTGGCGCACGGCGCGGGCGCCGGGCAGAAGAGCCCGTTCCTGGTGCGCTTCGCGACCGGGCTTGCGGCGCGCGGCATCGATGCGGTCACGTTCAATTTCTCCTACACCGAGCACGGCCGCCGCGTTCCCGATCCGAACCGCAAACTCGAAGCTTGTTACCGCGCCGCGATCGAGGCGGTGCGCAAGCACCAAAAACTCGGCCGCAACCAGCTCGCGATCGGCGGAAAATCCATGGGCGGGCGCATCGCGTCCCAGGTCGCCGCCGCCGGCGGCGAAGGCGTGGCCGCGCTGGTGTTTCTCGGCTATCCGCTGCATCCGCCCGGCAGGCCGGACGAGCTGCGCGCGAAACATCTGCCGAATATCCGGGTGCCCATGCTGTTCGTGCAGGGCTCGCGCGACGCGTTCGGCGCGCCCGACGAGCTGCGGCCGATCCTCGCCAAGCTCGAGGCGCGCGCCGAGCTTCATGTCGTGGAGAACGGGGACCACTCGTTCAAGGTGCCGAAACGGGCGGGGATATCTCAGGAAGCCGTCTACGACGCGATCCTCGACCGCATTGCACGCTGGCTGCGCGAATCCGGTGCAGCGCGCGGGCTCGTTTAATCCACCTCCATCCTGGAATTGCGGCACGTCAAAATGCCGGGTTGTTCATAGCCTCCCCAATGCGGGCACGTCTGCCGAAACGTAAATTCAATTGTGCTTTTTTATGGATGCAGCTTAATGGCGGGACAGGAGGGCGACATGGCAACCTTTACGCTACGGAACGGCAAGCGTTACCGCGCCACCCTAAGGCTCATCGGCTTGGAGCAATTTGCCGGGAATGACATCGTTCAGGGCAAGTTTACTGACGTCGGGTTCAACAACGTGAAGGTGACCGGCAGCGGCGCCATCCGTGAAGCCGAGGGGACCTGGACCAAGCCGGACGTCACGGGCGAGATCGACGCCCACGTGATCGAGGTGGTCCAACTGGCTTGAACTTTGTCGGTACGTTCGACGCAGAAGATCGTCAATGTCTGCGCGGGGGCGCGGCGCCAGGCGATCTTGCCCAGCCTACCGTGCCGACGCCGGTCCGTCCGCGCTCCGCGCCGATAAAATTCTGCCGCATGCTGCACAGCTCGGCGAACGTATAGATCTCGTCCTGCGCCACTTCGCGGAACGGCGCGCGTCCGCTGCAGGCCGCATCGTCCTCGGGCGCAGCGTCTCTAGCGAACGCCGCCGCGGCTGCGGAAAAAACCAGCGTCACGGCAAACGCGGCGGTGGGGAGGCGAAGGTTCATGGCAGGCCCTCGGCATCAGAACCCCGCCCCCTCGGATTTGGTTCCATGGAGGGTGCCGCGGGATAGCGTATATAATGAGCAAGATGCATTGCATGAGCCTGAGAGGAAGCATGCGGAAAAGCCACGGCGGGATCCTGCGGCTGCAGCTAGGCCTCGCGGCCGCGGCTGCCCTGCTCGCGGCGCTCGCCGGTCCGGCCTGCGCCGGCGAGCCGCTGAAGATCGGCTTCGGCATGGCACTCACCGGCGGGCTCGCCGGTACCGGGAAGGCGGCGCTGTTGGCGACGAAAATGTGGGCCGAGGACGTCAATGCCCGGGGCGGGGTCCTGGGCCGCGAGGTCCAGCTGGTCTATTACGACGACCAGAGCAATCCATCGACGGTGCCCGGCATCTACGCCAAGCTGCTCGATGTCGACAAGGTCGACCTCGTCGCCTCCGGCTATGCCACCAACATGATCGCGCCGGCGATGCCGCTGGTGATCGAGCGCGGCCTGGTGTTCATCGGGCTGTTCGGCCTCGCGATCAACGACCAGTTCCGCTACGAGCGCTATTTCGCCATCGTGCCGGGCGGCGACAACCCGCGGCTGACCTATTCGGAGGGCTTCTTCGACGTCGCCATGACGATGGAGCCGAAGCCAAAGACCGCGGCGATCGTCGGCGCCGATGCCGAATACGCGCAGATCGCCACCGCCGGCGCGCGCGAGAACGCGCAAAAGCGCGGGCTGAAGATCGTCTACGATCGCAAATATCCGCCCGCGAGCGTCGATTTCGCGCCGATCGCGCGCGCGATCCAGGCCGCCGATCCCGACGTCGTTTATATCGCCTCCTATCCGCCCGACACGGTCGGCATGGTGCGCGCGGCGAACGAGGTCGCGCTGCGACCGAAAATGCTCGGCGGCGGCATGATCGGCCTGCAATATGCCGCGATCAAGCAGCAGCTCGGGCCGCTGCTCAACGGCATCACCTCGTTCGACGTCTACGTCCCCGAGCCGACCATGCGGTTCGCCGGCATCGAGGCGTTTTTGCGCAAATATCAGAGCCGAGCGCGCGCCGAAGGCACCGATCAGCTCGGCTTCTATACGCCGCCCTACGCCTATGCGCGCCTGCAGGTGCTCGCCCAGGCGATCGAGGCGACGCAAAGCCTCGATCAGAAACGGCTCGCGCAGCATCTGCACGAGGCGACGTTCGAGACGCTGGTCGGAGCCGTGAAATTCGGCCCCAGCGGCGAGCAGGCGGTGCCGCGCATCCTGTTCGTGCAGTACCAGGGCATCGCCGGCAACGACATCGAGCAGTTCAACCAGCCCGGCAAGCAGGTGATCGTCAGCCCGCCGGCGTTCGCCTCGGGGAAATTCCTGTATCCCTACGCGGATCTCAAGCGCTGAGTTCGAAGTCTCGGGGGATCACTGCGTTGATCCCGCGTCGCCGCAAGATCGAATCAAGATTTGCGGTCGCTTTGCGCGCGGATGGCTGCCGGAACCCCGTCCCCAAAGCGCTCATTGTCGGCATGGCGAAGCATGGCGTATGCTTTCGCGACCGCAGCAATGATTCCCTGAACTGCGACTGCGAGGATCCGACGAGGGCCCGCACCAGCATGTCCAAGACCAGCCTGGCTCTGCATAATCTGCGCGGTTTCGCGATCCTCAACGTCCTCGCCTTCCATTCCTTCATCGCCTATATCGTTTCGCAGCCCGCCTCCCAGCTGCTCTTCGACAGCCCCCCGTATGGCTGGACGGCGAACCCGATCGTCGACAGCCATCGCTGGCTCGGGTTCGACCTGATCTGTGCATTCGAATTTCTCTGCCTGATGCAGCTGATGTTCTTTCTTTCCGGTCTGTTCGTGTGGCCGAGCCTGCTGCGCAAGGGCGCAAGGACGTTTCTGTACGAGCGCTTCTTGCGCATCGGCGTGCCGTTCGTGCTGGGCGTATCCGTGCTGATGCCGCTGGCGTACTACCCGGTCTACCGCGTCACCGCGGTCGATCCGAGCTGGTCCGCGTTCTGGTCGCACTGGACCGCATTGCCGTTCTGGCCGGGCGGACCGCTGTGGTTCCTGTGGTTCCTGCTGGTGCTCAACGTCGCCGCGGCCGGCATGTACCGGCTTGCGCCGCGCTCGGGCGACTTTCTGGCCCGGCTGTCCGCCAGGAGCGCCGCCGATCCCGGTCGGGTTTTCATCGCGCTCGTCGCCGTCTTGGCGCTCGCCTATGTGCCGGTGGCCGCCGTCTTTACCCCTTGGCAATGGGTGAATTTCGGACCTTTCGGGTTCCAGCCCGGACCCGCGGCGCAATACATTCTGTTTTTCTTCGCCGGCCTCGGCGTGGGAGCCTTTGGGCTCGAGCGCGGCCTCCTGGCGTCGGACGCAATGCTGGTGCGACGCTGGGCCTTGTGGCTCGCCGGCATTCCGGCATCGTTCGTGCTGTGGATCATTCCCACCGGGCTGATCGTGAAGGGGCACGGTGCAGCGCTGCCGGGCCTGCAAATCCTCGCCGATCTCGGGGCCGTGCTGTTCGCGGCCAGCGCCTGTTTCGGCATGTCGGCGGCGTTCTTGCGCTTTGCCGCCGCGCGCTTGCCCTTCCTCGACGCGGTGTCGGAGAACGCCTACGGCATCTATCTGTTCCACTACGTCTTCGTGCTGTGGACGCAATATCTCCTGCTCGGCGTTTCCTTGCCCGCCGTCGCCAAAGGCTCGATCGTGCTCGCGGTTACCGTCGTTCTGAGCTGGGCGACGAGCGCCGCGCTCCGCCGCGTTCCGGTGGCCGGCCGGCTGATCGGCGCTTCCCGGAGTCAGAGGTCGGAAATCAGAAATCAGAAAGCAGGGCTTGGAAGTCAGACGCCCGGCTTTTGATTACTGATTTCTGACCTCTGATGCCTGATCCTCACATCAGCTTGTAGGAAATGACCGAGCCGTCCTTGGCGACGAGCTGCGACTGCACCAGGCGGCCGCGCGAATCGTACCAGACGTCCTGCGAGAACTTGCCCTTGATGGTGTAGCGATGCGCCGGCGCAGGCCCGGTCTCGACCGTCACCTCCTCGGAGCCGCCGTCCACCACCGAGATCGGCATGACCTGCCCGGTCTGGGTATCCAGCATCACCGATTGGCGCACCAGCTCCGGGTTCCACAGGCTGCTCGGGATGATGTTCTTGTCGACCTGGGCGGCCTTGCCGTCCGCATCGACCTCGAGAGCGGCACCCTTGAGGGCGGCCGTGAGCTTGTGCTGGGTGCCGTTGTCGTCGGTCTCGGAATTCAGCTCGACGAGATGCCCGTTCACCCAGCGCTCGGTGCCTGTGTACTGGAAGCGGTAGGCCGTGACGAACAGGACTTTCACCTCGACGTTGGTCGCAACGTTTACCGAGGTTTCCTTGCCGGCGCGCTTGAGCTCGACCGTATGCGTGCCGATCTGCTCGCCCTTGCGCAGGATGGCGTATTGAAGCGTCTCGGTCGCGGGCTGTATCGACACCGCCGGCTGCGCTGCTGCCGGCGGCTTCGCTCCCGGGGCGGGCTGCGCGCCCGCAACGGCGCACGACAGCAACAAGCCGGCGATGGGGGCGGCCATTCTCATGGGAAGCTCCGTGTTTCGTCTCGTGCGAGGCGGGTGCCGTTCGGCTGCCTCAAAACGCGAACGCGAACCGGGCGATGCGGGCGCGAGCCCTCCGCCGCCAGCGGGCGACCCGGCGGCCGGGCGTGACCGGCCCGAGGCCGCATATCATATATAGAACGAAATTTGGCCGACTTTGGGCAAGGCGGCGGTCGGTCGCGCCCAAAGCGGCACCCTGGAAAGCGCTCAACGGGACCGGACGGATGCGCTAAAAGAGCCGCGGCTCACTCGGACGCTCCCGCGAGCAGGAGGCGCACATGGAACTGCAGTCGCTCGGCTATGTCGGGCTACGCGCCCGTAACCTCGAAGATTGGGCGAGTTTTGGCCAAAACTTTCTCGGCATGCAGCTCGTCGAGCGCAGCCGAGCGGTGCTGCGCCTGCGGATGGACGACCGCAGCCAGCGGCTCATCGTCGAGGCCGATGCCAGGGACGGGCCCGCCTTTCTCGGCTGGGAGGTCGCGGACGCCGCCGCCCTCGACCAGCTCGCGGCGCGCCTGGAGACCGCCGGCGTGCGCGTCGAGCGCCTGCCGAAGGCGATCGCCGACGCGCGGCGCGTAAGGGAGCTGGTCGCGTTCACCGACCCGCTCGGCAACCGGCTCGAAGCGTTTCACGGCGCGGAGATCGCGGCCGAGCCGTTCCGGCCGGGCCGCGCCATCTCCGGATTCCGCACCGGGCCGCTCGGCATGGGGCACGTCGTGCTCACGGTCGAGCGCATCGAGGACGTGCTGTGGTTCTATCAGGACGTGCTCGGGCTGCGGCTGAGCGACTACATGGTGGAACCGTTCAAGATCTATTTCTTCCACGTCAATCCGCGCCACCACAGCTTCGCGGTGCTGGAGACCGGAACGAACGGCATCCACCACCTCATGGTCGAGCTCTACATGCTCGACGACGTCGGCCAGGCCTATGATCTCGCCCTGCGCGAGGAGGGCCGCATCGCCGCGACGCTCGGCCGGCACACCAACGATTTCATGACCTCGTTCTATTCCCGCACGCCGTCGGGTTTTCTGGTCGAATACGGCTGGGGCGGCCGCTCGATCGATCCGGCCACCTGGAGCCCGGTGGAGATGACCGATGGGCCGAGCCTGTGGGGCCATGAGCGCACCTGGATCCCGGCGGACCAGCTCGCGCAGGCGCGCGAGATGCGGGGGCGCGCCGCGCTCGAGGGACAGCGCCAGCCGGTGCAGGTGATCGAGGGCAATTACACGCTCGCGCCGGGCACCTGCCCGTGGTGGGACGCCGCGCGCCGGGCCGGCGGGAGCTGATCGGCTCAAGTGAATCAGCGGCAGCAGCAAATATTTTGGCCGTAGTCCGATGCATTGCGGCAGACGCGCTTTCCCTCCCCCTAAAAGGGGGAGGTCAGTTCGCGCCGTCGGTGCGAACTGGGAGGGGGTCGCGATCCCCACCCGACCGCTTCGCGGTCGACCTCCCCTTTTCAAGGGGAGGTGAAGAGCGCTCGCGGGTCGGCTTGCGCGCAATATGCTCGCGCGGAGCAAATTTCCCGGAACTCTTTGTTGCGCGCAAGCGTTCACAGCAACGACCGCACGCCGCCATGGCCGCGATGGTTGCGTGAGGAGGCGCGGAGCGTGGGCATTGCGGTCGGCCGGCTGGGGAGCCGAACATGCGCGCCATCCATCTGTTTCTTCCGATGCTGTCGGTGTGCTGCGCGGGAGGCGCCGCGCTGGCGCAGACGTTCGACGCCAAGGACCACAAATACCTCTACGTCGAGCCCTGCCGCGCCAATGTGCAATCCGTGTTCAAGGACGGCATGGGGCAGATCTTCGTGGTCAGCGTCGGCCTGTCGATCCGAAACTCCGCGACCCGGCCGATCGACGCGGTGACGGTCGACCTGCTCGACAGATTCGACAATGTGCTGTCGGCAAAAAGCCGGCCGCTCGCGGTCAAGCCCGGCGAAGCCCGCGCCGACACCATCGAGATCTTCGGCCTGATCATTTCCACGGACGAGACGAAATCGTCGGCCTATGCGGGCACGACCCGCATCGTCGAGGACCTCGAGCGGCAATATGCGGTCGCCGCCTGCGGCATCGTCGGCTTCCAGTTCGCCGGCGAGGAGACGCCGCCGCCGGCGGCCATGGGGCTGCGGCTCGAGCCCGATCGGCGCGCCGCCCCTGCGAAGCTGAAAATTTCCCGCTCCGACCGCAACCGGTGAGGCAAGCTCCACCTCTCTCCGCCGGGGAGAGAGCCCGCCCCGGACCTGATCCGGGGTCGGTCCTCGCCACCCAAGTCGGATGTTTCCGACTTGGGCCAATCATAATTGGCCGAACTCGGGAACACCCGAGTTCGGCAGGCGAGGACCGGGTGAGGGGACTACGACAGTTCGGCGGAAATTTCCGATTCCCCTCACCCCGTCCCTCTCCCCAACGGGGAGAGGGGACCTGCACTCGCGCTCGCAAAGTGAACCGCACTTTCGTATCGGATGTGCCCAGGCTTGCCGCGTGCCGGCCGATCTCCGATGATGCCGGCAAGCTGGCGCCGGACCAAACGGCGCGCGGACGGGGAGGGAGATGAAGCCGGCGGCATTCGCCTACGCGAAGGCGCGATCGCTCGACCACGCGATCGAGCTCCTCGGCGGCGCGCCCGCAGAGGCCCGCGTGCTCGCGGGCGGCCAGTCGCTGATCGCCACGCTGAACATGCGGCTGTCGAGCCCGGATCTCCTGGTGGACATCAACGCCGTTCCCGGGCTCGACGGCATCGCAGTCAAGGACGGCATGCTGGAGGTCGGCGCGCTGGTGCGGCATGCGCAGGCCGAGCGCTCCGATCTAGTCGCAAAGCATGCGCCGCTGATCGCGATGGCGCTGCCGCACATCGGTCATCTGGCGATCCGCAACCGCGGCACCATCGGCGGCTCGATCGCGTTCGCCGATCCGGCCGCGGAGCTTCCCGCCTGTCTCCTCGCGCTGGGCGGTGAGGTGTCGATCGCCGGCCCGGACGGTTGCCGCAGCGTGGCGGCCGAGCAATTCTTTCGCGGCCTGTTCGAGACCGCGCTTTCGCCGCGCGACGTGCTGACCGCGATCCGCGTGCCGCTCGCCGAACGCGACGGCCGGTTCGGTTTCGCCGAATTTTCCCGCCGGCACGGCGATTACGCCATGGTCGGGCTGGCCGCACAGGCGCGGGCCGAAGATGGCGGCCTGCGCGCGGTTCGCCTGGTCTATTTCGGGGTCGGCGCAACGCCGGTGCGCGCGCGCAACGCCGAAGCCGATTTGGCCCGAAGCGATCTTGCCGCGGCGATCGGGGCGCTCGCGCGCGACCTCGATCCGCCCGACGACCTGCAGGCGACCGGCGCGGTGAAAATCCATCTTGCCGGCGTGCTGCTCGAGCGCGTCGCGCAGCAGCTCACGGGGCGGGAGCGGAGGCCGGCATGACCGCGCACACCCAAGTCCGCCTCACCGTCAACGGCGAGGAAGTTTTCGAGAGCGTCGAGGCGCGCAAGACCCTGGTCGAGTTCCTGCGCGAGGATCTCGGGCTCACCGGCAGCCATGTCGGCTGCGAGCACGGCGTGTGCGGCGCCTGCACCTTGCTGCTCGACGGCGCCATCGTGCGCGGCTGCCTGCTGCTCGCGGTGCAATGCGACGGTTGCCGGATCGACACCATCGAGGGCGTGGCGGATTCCGGAACCATCGCCGACTTGCAGCAGGCATTTGCGGCCCGCAATGCGCTGCAATGCGGGTTCTGCACGCCCGGCATGCTGCTCACCGCCGCGCAATTGCTCGAGGAGGTCGGCGTGCCGTCGCGGGAAAAAATCCGCGCGCGGCTTTCCGGCAATTACTGCCGCTGCACCGGCTATCATGCCATCGTCGACGCGGTCGAGGCCGTCGCTCGCGCGCGAGCAAACATACCTCCCCAGCAAGGGGAGGGTCGGATCGCTGAAGGCGATCCGGGGCGGGGTCGGTGAACCATCATGCAAGAGAGCAATAAAGCTTCTGGGTTATCCCCGCTCGACCGGCCGAACTCCTATATCGGCCGATCGGTGCCGCGGCCGAATCTCGCGCGCCTGCTCGCGGGCCGCGGCCAGTTCGTCAGCGATGTCGTGCTGCCGCGCATGGTTCATGTCTGTTTCGTCCGTTCCCCCCACGCGCATGCGCTCATCCGCGCGATCGATACGGCGGCAGCCGGGCGCGCGCCCGGCGTCGTCGCCGTCGTCACCGGTGCCGAGCTGGCAAACGTGTGCACGCCGTGGGTCGGCGTGCTCACGCATCTCAAGGGCCTGAAATCCGCGCCGCAGCACGCCGTCGCGGTCGCCAAGGCGTGCTGGCAGGGCGAGGCGGTCGCCGCCGTGGTGGCAAAGACCCGCGCACTTGCCGAGGACGCGGCCGAGCTGGTCGGCGTCGAATACGAGCCGCTCGCGCCCGTCGCCGATGCGGAGACCGCGCTCGATCCGGGAACGCCGGTCATCCACGCCGAGCTCGGCGACAACCTCGCGTTCGAGCGCGGGCTCGACGCCGGCGAGGTCGATCAGGCGTTCCGCGACGCCGACGCCGTCGTCGAGGCGACGTTCGTGTTCGGCCGCCACACCGGGGTGACGCTCGAGCCGCGCGCGATCGTAGCCGACTGGAATCCCGGCGAGGCGCGCCTGACCATCTACCAGGGCACCCAGGCCCCGCACATGATGCAGAACATCTTCGCCAAGCATCTCGGGCTCGACGAGCACCAGGTGCGGGTCTTGTGCAAGGACGTCGGCGGCTCGTTCGGCATCAAGGTGCACGTCTATGCCGACGAGATGGCGACCGCGGCGCTTTCGAAGCTGCTGAAACGCCCGGTGAAATTCGTGGCCGACCGCATCGAGAGCTTCGTGTCCGACATCCACGCCCGGGACCACCGCGTTAAAGCCTGCATCGCGGTCAAGAACGACGGCCGCATCACCGCGTTCGAGATCGACGATCTTACCGGCATCGGTCCCTATTCGGTCTATCCGCGCACCAGCGGCATCGAGGCGAACCAGATCGTCAATCTGGTCGGCGGGCCCTATGCCTGCCCGAACTACCGGGCGCGGACGCGCGTGGTGTTCCAGAACAAGAACGTGATGTGCCAGTACCGCGCGGTCGGCCATCCGATCGCGGCCGCGGTCACCGAAGGGCTGGTCGAGCTCGCCGCGCGCAAGATCGGCATGGATGTGTTGGAGCTGCGAAAACGCAACCTCGTCGCCGACGACGCCTATCCGTGTGCGTCCGCCTCCGGGCTGAAATTCGAGAAGCTGTCGCACCACGCTTCGCTCGACAAATTGATCGCGCTGATGGATTACGAAAGCCTGCGCCGCGAGCAGGAAAGCTTGCGCCGCCGCCGCATTTTTCGCGGCCTCGGCTTTGCCGCCTTCATCGAAGTGACCAATCCGAGCGCGGCGTTCTACGGGGTCGGCGGCGCGCGCATCTCCTCGCAGGACGGCGCATTGGTGCGGCTCGACGCAACCGGCGCAATCATCTGCCACAGCGGGGTGACCGAGCAGGGGCAGGGGACCGAAGCCGTGCTCGCGCAGGTGGTGGCGACCGCGATGGGAGTTTCGATCGAGCGCGTGCGTATCGTCACCGGCGACACCGACAATACGCCCTACGGCGGCGGCACCTGGGCCTCGCGCGCGGCCGGGATCGGCGGCGAAGCCGCCTGGCAGGCCGGCAAGGCCCTGCGGGCGAACGTGCTCGCGGTCGCCGCCAGCATCCTGCAGGCCGAGGCCGGCAAGCTCGACATCCGCAACGGCCTCGTGGTCGACGCCGATACCGGCCGCGAGCGCATCGAGCTCCACGAAGTGGCGCGCATCGCCTATTTCCGCCCCGATACGCTGCCGCCGGGTTTCCAGGCCGAGCTGATGGCGGTGAGGCACTACGTGCCGCGGGCCTATCCGTTCGCCTTCACCAACGGCGTGCAGGCGTCGTGGCTCGAGGTCGATCCGGCGACGGGCTTCGTCAAGCTCATCCGGCACTTCGTGGTCGAGGATTGCGGCACCATCATCAATCCGCAGCTCGTCGACGAGCAGATCCGCGGCGGGGTGGTGCAGGGCATCGGTGCGGCGCTGTTCGAGCATTGCGTCTACGACGCGCAGGGCCAGCTGCTCAACGGCAACATGGCCGATTATCTGGTGCCGATGGCGGCGGAAATGCCCGACATCGACGTCGCCCACGTGGAGACGCCGACCGCGGATTCCGAGCTCGGCGCCAAGGGCGCCGGCGAAGCCGGCACCGCCGGCGCGCCGGGCGCGGTCCTAAACGCGGTCAACGATGCGCTCGCGCCGCTCGGGGCGGCGCCGATCACCGAGATGCCGATCACGCCCGGCGTGGTGCTCGCCGCGCTGGGCAAGGTGTGATGGACAACCGGGCCAGCAGCGCGGAAACCCTCTCCCCTTGTGGGAGAGGGTGGCGAGTTGCGAGCTTTCGCGAGCAACGAGCCGGGTGAGGGGTTTTGTTTGAATGACCCCTCACCCGCGCCTCACTGCGTTCGGCGCCGCCCTCTCCCGCAAGGGGAGAGGGCACCCGAGCGAGCCTTTGGGCTTGTGATTTTCTGCTATGATGCTGGCATGACTAGGACAGAAGCCATTCAAAAGCTGAAGCAATGCGCCGACGCCGTGAAGGCACGGGGGGCAACGTCGCTGTACTTGTTTGGCTCGACCATTCGTGGCCAGGCCGCGCGCGACAGCGATCTCGACCTGTTCGTCGACTACGATCCCGCCAAGAAGTTCTCGCTGGTGGATCTTGTGGACATCAAGCTCTTGCTCGAACAGGAACTCGGCATCGAAGTCGATGTAACAACCCGCGACAGCTTGCACCCGATGTTGCGGAATGAGATCGAACGGACCGCAGTTCGTGTGTTCTGATGACACGAGTCGCAAATCCTGCCATTCATGACATCATCGTGACAATCGATCGCGTGCAATCGAAGATGGCGGGCAAGACTTTTGCAGAATTCGAGGTGGATTGGGAATTTCGATTCGTAATTCAGCGAGCAATTGAGATCATTTCCGAGGCCACTCGGCGCATCCCAGACGAACTCAAAGCGATGCGGCCCGAAATCCGCTGGTCCAGTATCGCGGGTATCGGCAACGTGCTCAGGCACGAATACCATACGGTATCGAACAAAGTGGTCTGGGATGTGGTGCAGGCGGAGCTTGCTCCCCTGAAAGCGGCGATCGAAGCCATTGCCGCGAAGGTCGACAAGCCAGGTAAATAGCGCGGGGTCGAAATGCCGCTGAGGATCTGACAGCCAGCATGGCAGGCGTAGTCTGAAAACGGAGAAACCTCATGGCCAAGGGCCACAAAGTCATCATCACCTGCGCGGTCACCGGCTCGATCCATACGCCGACGATGTCGCCGCACCTGCCGATCACGGCGGGCGAGATCGCCGACGCGGCGATCGGCGCCGCGGAGGCCGGCGCCGCGATCGTGCATCTGCACGCGCGCGATCCCAAGGACGGCAGGCCCGACCAGTCGCCGCAGGCGTTCGCGCCGCTCCTCAAGGTGATCAAGCAGCGCTCGAACGTGGTGGTGAACATCACCACCGGCGGCGCGCCGACCATGTCGATCGAGGAGCGGGTGCGGCCGGCCGCCACCTTCAAGCCGGAGGTCGCCTCGCTCAACATGGGCTCGATGAATTTCGGGCTGTTCCCGATGCTGGCGCGCTACAAGAATTTCAAGCACGAGTGGGAAAAGCCGTATCTCGAAGGCTCGCGCGAGCGCATCTTCAGGAACACGTTCGCGGACATCGAATACATCCTCACCACTTGCGCCGAGAACGGCACCAGATTCGAGATCGAGTGCTACGACATCGGCCATCTCTACACGTTGGCGCATTTCGCCGAGCGCGGCGTGGTCAAGCCGCCGTTGTTCGTGCAATCGGTGTTCGGTATCCTCGGCGGCATCGGCCCGCATCCGGAGGACGTGATCCACATGCGGCGCACCGCCGACCGGCTGTTCGGGCGCGAGAATTATCACTGGTCCGTGCTCGGGGCCGGCCGCAACCAGATGCCGATCGCGGCCATGGCGGCCGCCATGGGCGGCAACGTGCGCGTCGGGCTCGAAGATTCGCTGTGGATCGGGCCGGGCAAGCTCGCCGAATCCAACGCCATGCAGGTCAAGCAGGCGCGCCAGATCGTCGAGGGCCTCGGTCTCGAGCTCGCGAGCCCCGACGAAGCCCGCGAGATTCTTGCGCTCAAGGGCGGGGACCAGGTCGGGTTCTGAACGGCACTTGTCATCGCCCGCGAAGGCGGGCGATCCGGTACACTCACGAGATCGGGTGGGTACTGGATGCTCCGCATCGGCGGAACATGACAAGCGCAGAGGCAGGGAGAAACGCCGATGGGCATCAGCGTCAACAAACAGGCGGTGTACGAAGCCGCCGAGAAGCTCAGGAACTGGGGCCGCTGGGGGCGCGACGACCAGATCGGCACGCTCAATCACGTCACGGCGGCGGATATCGTCGCCGCCGCGGGCTTGATCAGGCGCGGCCAGAGCTTCGCGCTCGGCATCCCGCTCGACCGCAACGGCCCGCAGACCGGCCTGTTCGGCGGGCGCTGGAACCCGATCCACACCATGCTGGCGACCGGGACCGATGCGGTCGCCGGCCGCCAGGGCAAGCTGCTCTACGCCGACGACGCCATCAACATGCCGGTGCAGGCCGCGACCCACTGGGATTCGCTCGGCCACATCTTTCTCGATGACAAGATGTACAACGGTTTCGACGCGCGGCTGGTCGATTGCAACGGACTTGCCAAGCTCGGCATCGAGCATTCGCGCGCCAAGATGGTGGGGCGCGGCGTGCTGCTCGACATCGCGCGCCAGAAAGGCGTCGATTATCTCGAGGACGGCTACGGCGTCGCGAACGACGAGCTCGACAAGGCCGCGAAGGCGCAGAACGTGGAAATCCGCCGCGGCGACTTCGTGATCGTCCGCACCGGCCAGATGGAGCGCTGCCTGCAATCGGGCAAATGGGGCGGCTACGCGGGCGGCGACGCACCGGGGGTGAAATTCGAGAACTGCTATTGGTGCCAGGACAAAGAGATCGCGGCGATCTGCTCGGATACCTGGGGCGTCGAGGTGCGGCCCAACGAAACCACCGAGGTCAACCAGCCGTGGCACTGGGTGGTGATCCCCGCCATGGGGCTGACCATGGGCGAGATGTTCTATCTCAAGGAGCTCGCGGAAGATTGCGCCCGCGACAAGGTCTACGAGTTCTTCTTCTGCGGCCCGCCGCTGGTGATCACCGGCGGCACCGGCTCGCCGATCAACCCGCAGGCGATCAAGTGAAAGCGAAGCTTTCATCCCGGCAGGGCGACCCCGGACCCGATCCGGGGGAGCGCGAGCCGAGGATGCAATCTGCGACGGATCCAGGATGAACACAGCCCAAAGCCTTGAGGCGACGCACGGTTCCGGCAAGGGAAACAAAAGCTTCGCGCGCTGGTGGGTTCTCGTCGCTCTGGGAATTCCGTTTGCTTGCGGAGTGCTCGTCTCCTACTCCGCATCGACACTGCTGATTATCCTAGTGACTGTAGTGCCTGTCTGGTTACTCGCAGCCCTTGCCGCTGTTGCGGTTGCGGTGTTCAACGCGATCAAAAGAAGGTGGAGAACATCGGTTTACCGGCTCGGATTGGCCATCATTCTGGCCGCGTCTTTGGTTTTGATACCTGTAGGCATCGATGCAGGTTATTACATTCGGCTTTGGAGTTTTCTAAGTCACTATGACGCGGCGGTGGCTAACCTATCGAAAGACAATGGCCCACGATTCGGTCTATTCGATTGGGGTGGATATTTCATCTTCAACTCGATTTTCTTGGCATACGATGAAAGCGATGAGTTATCCCTGCCGCCGGGTAAGCAATCGCCCCAGTGGGCAACGCGTGTAAACGAGCGAACAGGCGGCGTCTTCGGGGGGGAATTGGAGCGCCGAGCACCTTCAGGGGCATTATTATGTGGTGACGACCTACTGATCGGCGGCTTACGGATTAAACGTTTCTCCGCCCGCCGCCACCTCAATGCCGCTTATGTAGATAACAGGAACGCCCCATGCCCCGTATTCCCGATCTCGTTCTCGAAAAGCTCAGCCCCGAGCAGCGGCGCGCCTACGACGCCATCGTGGCCGGACCGCGCGGCAGGGTGGTGGGCCCGTTGCGGGTGTGGCTCGAAAGTCCGCAGCTTGCCGATCATGCCCAGGCGCTCGGCGCGTTCTGCCGGTTCAGCACCGGTCTGCCGCCGCGGCTCTCCGAGCTCGCCATCATCACGACCGGCGCGTTCTGGCGCGCGAGCTTCGAGTGGCACGCGCATGCCCCGATGGCGATCAAGGCCGGGATCGAGCCCGCCGCCGTCGAGGCGATCCGCACCGGCAAGATGCCGCAATTCGCGCGCGCGGACGAAGCGGCGGTTCACGCGTTCGCCCGGGAATTGATTGAAACGCGCCGCGTGTCGGAGCAGACCTACGGCCGCGTCGTCGACGCGCTCGGGCTCAAGGCCGTGGTCGAGCTCGTGGGGATTCTGGGCTATTACAGCCTGGTCTCCCTGACGCTGAACGCATTCGAAGTGCCGGTGCCGCCGGGCGCGCCGGACCCGTTCGCGGACCGTACGTAGTCCGATGCCGCGCAGCGGGTTCCGGCACAGCGAGGTGTCATGGCAATGACGCGCAGGAGATTCATGGTCGGCGCCGCGCTCGGAGCCGGCGCCGCGCTCGGGCCGCAGCACGCGTGGGCGCAGCAGCCCGGGCTCGGCCGCGACCGGCTGGTGCTGCTCGGCACCAAGGGCGGCCCGCGAATCACCGGCTATGCGCCGACGCCGAGCTCGAACCTGATCGTCTATCGTGGCGTGCCGTATGTGATCGATGCGGGCTACGGGGTCACGTTCAAGCTGGTCGAGGCCGGCCTGCCGCTGCCGGCGCTGCGCTACATCTTCATCACGCACCATCATTCCGATCACAATCTCGAGCTCGGCCCGCTCCTCTACAATGCGTGGGCGACCGGATTGCGTCAGGACGTCGCCGCCTACGGGCCCGCCGGCATCCAGGAACTGCTCGACGCCTATTGGCAATCCGAGCGCTTCGATATCGAGACGCGGATCGCCGACGAAGGCCGCCCGGACCTGCGCAAGCTGGTGCGCGCCCACACTTTTGCGCAAGGCCCGGTGTTCGCCGGCGAAGACGTGAGGGTGACGGCGCTGCGCAACGTGCATCCGCCGATCATCGAGAGCTATGCGCTGAAATTCGAATTCGGCGGCAGGACCGTGGTGTTCTCCGGCGACACCGCGTATTTCCCGCCGCTCGCCGAGTTTGCCCGAGGGGCCGACATCCTCATCCACGAGGTCATGTACGGGCCGGCGCTCGAAGCGCTGGTGCAGAAGAACCCGAACGCAGCGACGCTGATGGCGCACCTTAGGGCGAGCCACACCCTCGCCGAGGACGTCGGGCGCATCGCCGCCGCCGCGGAGGTGAAGACGCTCGTGCTCAATCATTTCGTTCCGGGCGACGACAAGTCGGTCACGCCGCAGGTGTGGAGCGAAGCGGTGCGCACGACATTCGGCGGGAATATCGTGGTGGGGAGAGACTTGCTGGAGGTGCCGCTGTAGCACGCGGCTGTCATTCCGGGGCGCGCGAAACGCGCGAACCCGGAACCTACCGTGTCGCGTGTCAAGGGGCCATGCCACGTTTCCAGGGTTCATCGGAGCGAAGGACACCGTTGGCGAAGACGACCAGGCGACGCATGAGGGCGATGAGGGCGACCTTAGGAGGTTTTCC
>Ga0153941_1000058_pt1 | contig 69689 bp, 66 predicted proteins | sample TSNJ025MetaG_FD_104733 | JGI IMG/M metagenome (GOLD analysis project Ga0153941, IMG submission 104733) | Attine ant fungus gardens microbial communities from New Jersey, USA - TSNJ025 MetaG | ecosystem: Host-associated > Fungi > Mycelium > Unclassified | place: USA: New Jersey, Brendan T. Byrne...
TAGCTTATGTACTACTTTCCATTCTTGTCGTTCGTCTTTTATACCATCCAAAAATATTAATATTTCTTCCATGCTTTTGACACAACCTTTTTTTCTGATTGTATCAATTTATTCTTTTTTTTTACTTTTTCATGCGTTTGTCGTGCCATAAAATATTGTATACATTCTGACGCGTCCTTGCAGAACACGAGGTTAACCCGTACTTCTCCCGAATGTCAGGCAGAGCTTATCGTAACTTAAGCATCGCATGAAAGTTTCATGGTCAACTTAGATATCACATTTAGGGCATTTTACTCCATTAACTTTTGGTGATTATGAGATAGCTAAAACAACAAGACTTGAGATATTCACGAAAAAGGCGACGATAAACAAAAAGACCGCCTCTTGAAGGCGGCACTTATCAGAGCAAGGCTGAGAGCAAATATTCATTTTCGATCTGAAAGAATATGCTATATTTTAGTTAAATCAACGTATCTTTAATCAAGCGCAACGCATTACCCCAGCAAACTTTCTCAATTTCGTCCTGACCCCAGCCGCTGTTCTTCAAAGCCTGCACGAGCTTACCCATTTGACTGGCATCGGCCAGTTCAATTTCTGAATCAATACCGTCAAAGTCTGAGCCAATAGCAGCTACTTCTATTCCGCCAACATTTCGAATGTAATTAAGATGCTTCACCATGTCGGCTACTCGGCCGACAGGTGCAGTGCCTAAAAAAGTCTTTTCAAAATTAAGACCGATAACGCCGCCCTTTTCGGCCAGCAGTTTAATCATGTCATCGGTCAAGTTGCGGGGATGGTCAGTCACTGCCCGGGCATTAGAGTGTGAAGCTGTAAATGGCTTTGTTGACAGAGCGGCCACATCGTAGAAACCCCGGTCCGACAAATGTGACACATCGATCAACATTCCCAGCCTATTCATCTCTAACACTATTTGCTTTCCAAGCGCCGTTAGACCCTTATTGCGATATTCCGGCAGACAGTTAGGATAGCCAAGCTCATTGGGATAATTCCAGGTTAACGTAATCAACCGAACGCCAAGATGATAAAAGCGTTTTAAATTAGCGGCGTCTCCATTTAGCACACCGCCTTCCTCGATCGTCAGAAAAGCTGAGATTTTACTATTAGCACGGTTTTCCCGGAGCTCGTCGTAATTCCGGGCCAGAGCAATATGCTGATGATTTGTCGTAATCTCGGCAAAAAATCGATCAGCCATCATAAGCATTCGCGCCTGAGCATCATTCGTTTTTTCCTTATTAACAAACAGCGCAAAAAACTGAGCCTGCGCCTGACTATGCTTTAGCTTTTCAATATCGACACAAAACGGGTTGCGGTACAAACCGTTTTGTTCGCCTTGCTCCATAAGCCGCCATATCGTATCACAATGCAAATCAATAATATTCAAGCACATTTCTCCACTTCTGCATATATTCAGGCTGCACCACCTCATTCAGCTTGCCCGCTGATCCGATGACTAAACCGCGTCTTAACTTCAGATAGGGTAAAAACCCCACCTGAAGCGTTCGTCTCTCTTTATATTGTTGTCACCTAATAGTATGCAGCAGTCAGTATGATGATACCGAAAAAGCTTTGCAATATAACCGATATTTCACAGTCTAAGAGAGCGACGCGCCTCCCTATTTAGACCGGCGGTTTTTTCCTTAAATAACTCTTGCCACCGTTGTTGATAATAGCGATAAATCGTCGGATATTTTTTTTTCAAATAGATGATCCCAGCGGCATATGTATCATCCATCTCCTGCAATTCCTCGATAAAACCATCTGGAATAGACATGCACAACACTTCTTCTACATCTTCCATTATCCGAAACTCTTCAGTAATCCAGCGGAGCGCGTCTAACATGACCGGCGGGAACAGTCTGTCGTCGGCGCCGGCAAGATCAATCTCTCTCGCTATTGCAGCGACCAGCTGAATACGGCTGGCGGCTTGCTGCAGTTTCTGATTTTTTTTGTCAGCAGCTAACGCTAAGTTGATGAGAATGCTGGCTCCGCCAAAATTCTCATCTTCATAGCTTTTACGAGATCCTGCAACTAGGACGTTAACTATAATTTGCACATCCTCAGGATCCCGATGAGCCTTAATCAATTTTTGTGCCGCCGATTGTGCTTTGGCACACCTTTTCATCTCATCCGTCGCATCGGCCAGTTGAATCCAAGCAGTATACAAATCAATATCAGCGGCGACAGGCGTATCAATGCTCTGAATCTGAGCTTCAAGCTCATTTATCAGGAGATCTGGACAACCGGCAGCATCATACACCGATAGATACAAATGCCAACATTTACAGATGGCTTTCGGATTTGCGTTTTTAAAACGCTGCACTTCGTCAAAAGCGTCATTTACCCGCCCCATCTGCATTAGCATTATTACTTTATTTTCCCATATTTCCGGCCACTGGTCAGGGTCGACCATTTGTTTTAATTCACTAAACTGCGCGAGGAAATTAAGCTCCTTGCCACTGCGAATATAGGTATACGCCAATTCCATGCGGGCGTCGATATGCTGCGGATCAATCGCCACAGCTCGTTCCAGCAGCTTAATCCTTTTACTGTCGGCCGTGCAAGACGTTGCCTCATGCAGCAAATCCGATATGGTCTCGCCGTACACCCGCGTGATGTCATACTCTTTGCGTAGTTCGTCGTTTTTCAAAGTATCATAGGCGGCACGAATTTTTTCAAATTGTTCCGGGAAGATTTCCGGCGGATACTGCCTGGTTTTTTTAATATATCCGCGTTTAATGACAGCGGCTGCAGCGCCGGCATCAACGCCAAGCACAGCATAATAATCCTCCACCTCGCGTTGCGCCTTCTTGCGCCGCCGCCTCAGCGCCGGCTTTTTACCGGCTGGAGAAGCCTTTTTTCCTTTGCTTGTTTCTGCCGGTTTATCCCCTGAATACGTATCAGGAAACAGGATTTCCTTCTCGTGCATCGTTATTCCTCCTGCATTTCCAGGTCAATCAGCTTATCGGTCACTTCATCCATAATTTCTAGCATGGATTCCACATCCTCAAGCGCACTGGCCTGCTCCAGCTTCTGTATCAATTTGTCGAATTGACGTTTTTGTAAATCATTGCTTTCCTGATTGAACTTTACTATGCGATCTACAAGTACTGCTATCTCCTGACGCAATTTTTCCGGTGAATGATCGGCAGCTTCTTGCCCTTGATCATCGATATCCAACATAATATCATAATCTTCCAACCCCTCCGTCTCTTCATCAGCAGCATTTTGATAAAGCTCCCGGAGCTTATCTGCACTCTCACTAAAAGACTGCTGAGAATCTCGCTCTAGAGCGTCATGGACGGTTAAGCTTGCTTCTTGACCATTGGCAATGCACTTGGCACTAACCTCCAAGATACCATTAATATTATAACTATAGGTAACATCAAGAGATTCCTTCTTTTTCCAATTGACAGGAATGCCACTGAGCATAAACTTACCGAGAAAATGGTTATGTTTGGTAAGTCCATGCTCCCCCTGATAAACCTCAATCTCCGCCCGGTCCTGACCCGGCGCACTAGTATAAAACCTATCGGTACGAGTTACCGGAACGGTCGTATTGCGGGGAATTATCACGTGAAAAACACCTGTGCGCACATGACCGCGATGATCACCTAACACTGCAATGCCTAGAGAAAACGGCGCGACATCTGTAACAATCAGACCGCTGTCCGTCAACAGACCGGCTTTCAAACCGGCCTGCACGGCAGCTCCTAGCGCCACTACTTCGTCCGGATTGATATCTGTGCGCGGCTGCTTATGGAAAAAGTCGACAATCAATTCCTGCACGCGCGGAATCCGGGTTGAGCCGCCTACTAGTAAAATCTCCTGAATATCGCCCGCCTTTAGCTGGGCATCGGCCAACACTCTGCGTACACAACTCATCGTCTCGATCAACAATTCATCAATTAAACCGACAAACTCCGCCCGGGTAATTTCTGTTGACAAACCTACCGGTTTATTATTTTTCATCGTAACTAGCGGCAAATGGATATCTACCTTCTCTGTTACCGATAATTCGATCTTAATTTTTTCGGCTTGCTCTTTCAGCAGGTTTTTCGCACGCATATCCTGGCGCGGATCGACGCCATAGCGCTTTTTAATTTTCTCAGACAACCAGTCAACCAGCCGCCAGTCAAAATCTTCCCCGCCTAAATGATTGTTGCCAGCCGATGCCTTTACTTCCAAAATGCCGCTCATCATTTCCACAATCGAAACATCAAACGTGCCGCCGCCTAAGTCATATACTAGTATATGCCTGTCTTTCTCTAGCTCTTGCAAACCGAAAGCCAAGGCCGCCGCGGTAGGTTCGTTGATAATCCGTTCAACAACAAAACCGGCCAATTCTCCCGCCTGCTTTGTTGCCTGGCGCTGTTCATCGGTAAAATAAGCGGGAACAGTAATAACCGCCTCTGTGTCCCCTGCTCCCACATGAGCATCAACATAGCTTTTCAATTCCTTTAAAATCATTGATGATATCTCTTGCGGCAAAAATTGCTGTCCAGCCATAGTAACAGGTTCATCCGACCCCATTTTCCGTTTGACAGCCGACATAACTCTATCAGGCATCGCCACTTGCGAACCACGTGCTACATCACCAATAATAACTTTTCCATTCATATCAATCATGGCTACCGATGGAATAATGCGTTGACCTTTCGGAGACGGAATAATCTCGGGTTTACCATTATGAATAAAGGCTACTGCTGAATTTGTAGTTCCCAAATCAATACCGACTATGCGACGCATCGTTTGCTTCATATGTATCGCTCCTCCTGAAATGTAATCACTTCCGCTTTGCGTAATACTTGTCCGTCAATCGTGACAAACCCACGTTTCACTACTTCCGCGACCTCATAAGGAACAGAATTTTTCATTCCCGGCATCCTAGGCATGGAGTCTACTCCTTCGGCTATCTGCGGGTCAAAGGTCTTGCCGACAAGATCAACTTCATAAATGCCCATCTCAGACAATGCTGTTATAATTCGCTGCGCCCACTGCGTGAAAAGCGGTTGCCATGTATTGTCTTCTTTATCGTTAATACCGGCACAGGCCATATCGATCTCATCCAACTGGAGTAACAGCACCTCCAGCAAATATTCGCGCTGCTGTGTTAATGCATGCAGCCTTTCCGTCTTGACACCATATTCAGACTGCCACTCTTGCACCTTGGTCATCCCGTTGCTTAACTGCTCCAATTTAACCTGTGTTTCCTGTCCGGCCTTATATTGCAATCGCATTATTTTTGTCAATTGTCCGTTAAGCTCGTCCCACCGCGGTAGCCCCTCAACCGCCGCCTCCCTAATTTTGGCAATTTCCTCTTTCATCGCCGCCAAATCATCGTGGCGGTCTTTCTTCCAAAATAACCAATTCATCTTTCGCCATCCTTAGTGTATTTGCTCACTTACTCCGCTAATTTCTAAATTACAAGGCTTTTTACTCACATTATACATTTAAGAGCATAAAAAAAAAAGAGCTCTTTGGGTAAATCTCATCAGAAAAAAGCATGAAAAATATCTAAGTAAACTACAGAGATGCATTTTTTACAAGGCTATCAGCCCCGGAATACTCTTGTCAGAAGGGGTCTTTACCCCATCTGTAGTTGACCTTATCCAGGGACTTAGCCGCTCTTAACTCCGATAATCAGACTGACCCTGGACTGCATATAATTCGCCGCCTGCCGCTATTTGCTCGTTTAAGCTGTCAAACTCTGTCTCAGCCATAATGCCTGCGGCCGACAGCGCGTCTTTAAGAGCTTGCGTATCTAGCCCGCTCCATGTTTTATATTGTTCACTGTCGATTAAAAAGTTGCTGACAAGATAACTTAAGACTACCCCTGTCGACGTACTGCCTGTGACATTAGTAGCACTAGCCTGTAGTGTATCAGGCTGGTGCGCCGAACGGCCACGACGCAGCAAAACGAGACCGGCAATTCCGACTACAATGATAATAATTAACAACAGCATCTTTTTATCTCCTTATGATAATGGATAAAAAAGTAGCCAGCAATAAAAAACTGGCTACTTTTCTCTACGATTAAAACATATCTTCAATAATAATAGTCTGCTCACGGCCAGGGCCAACCGAAACAATACCAATGGCAATGCCGGTAACCTCGCTTAAGCGTTCAATATAGCGCCGAGCATTAAGCGGCAAATCCTGGTAGCTCCTTACATTCGTTGTCGACTCAGACCAGCCCGGCAGCTGTTCATAAACGGGTTCAACCTCAGACAGCACCTTTAGACTGGCAGGAAATTCATGTAACAGTTGACCCTTGTATTTATAGCCGGTACAAATCTTAAGGGTTTCCAAACCGTCTAGTATGTCGAGACGGGTAATCGCCATAGAATCTATGCCGCTGACATAACCTGCATAACGGACGATACAAGCGTCCTGCCAGCCACAACGACGCGGCCGGCCTGTTGTTGTGCCGTATTCATGTCCACGCTCCCGGATGGCCTGACCGGTCTCATCATTTAATTCGGTCGGAAATGGCCCTTCACCAACCCTGGTTGTATAGGCTTTGACTACACCGACGACCTTAGTGATTTTGGTTGGTCCTACCCCTGCGCCAATACACGCACCGCCGGCAATAGGATGTGAGGAAGTTACATACGGGTAGGTGCCATGATCCAGATCAAGCAGCGTAGCTTGAGCCCCTTCAAACAGTACTTTCTGTTCATCCTTAATCGCCTTGTGAAGTACGGCGGCCGTATCAGTGACGTACGGCTTAAGCTGACGGGCATATTCGAGATACTCCTGCTTGACTTGTTCAAAATCAAAGCCTTCAACATCGTAGATTGCTTTGAGCAAATGATTTTTAGCTTCCAAGTTGTATTCAAGCTTAGAGCAGAATTCTTCCTCATCCATCAAATCAACGACACGGATGCCGGAGCGCGAGTTTTTATCCATATAGCAAGGGCCAATGCCCCGCTTAGTTGTACCGATTTTGCGATCTCCACGGGACTCTTCTTCCACTTCATCAAGCAAACGGTGATACGGCATAATGACATGAGCACGATTAGAGACTTTAAGACCCGAAGTATCAATGCCTCTGTCCTGCATTGCTTTGATCTCCTTAAGCATAACGGCCGGATCAATAACTACGCCATTGCCAACGACGCAGGTTTTACCCGAATACAGGATACCTGACGGCAATAGGTGCAATTTAAATTCAGTACCGTTAACGACTACTGTGTGACCGGCATTATTACCGCCTTGATAACGAACAACAACATCGGCTTTTTCAGCAAGAAAATCTACGATCTTGCCCTTCCCTTCGTCACCCCATTGGGTGCCAATGACAACTATAGCAGGCATATAATCAGTCCCTTCATAGCTAACTAGTTGTGAGGATTAGCAGTCACCACGACTAGTCGCGAATAATGGCTACTTAGCCTATAGGCCAAAGCGAGCCATAATAGTATCGACATGCCGTAGATAGTAGGAGTATTCAAAACACTCCTCAATATCCCCGGCTGTAAGATATTTCTTAATGTCGGGATCGGCAATTACATTTGTTTTAAAGTCTGCACCCTCCAGCCATTTGGCCATAGCATTTCGCTGCACCCAGCGGTAGGCCTCTTCCCGCACAGCCCCTTTGTCAACAAGCTTTAATAATACGCGCTGACTGAATATAAGTCCGCCGGTTTTCTCAATATTAGCTTTCATGGTCTCAGGATAAACGAGCAGGCGATCGACGACATCTGTTAGAATTCTCAGCATATAGTCAACGAGGATCGTACTATCAGGCAAAATAACGCGCTCAACTGAGGAATGTGATATATCCCGTTCATGCCATAGCGGCATGTCTTCAAGAGCAGCCAGTGCATTACCGCGTACTACCCGAGCTAAGCCGCTTACGCGTTCGCACGTAATCGGATTGCGTTTATGCGGCATGGCTGACGAACCTTTTTGCCCAGGATGGAAGTATTCTTCAGCTTCCCGAATATCAGTACGTTGCAGGTTTCTGATTTCGGTAGCAAATTTATCTAATGATCCGGCAACAATCGCCAGTGTTGTTAAAAACTCGGCATGGCGGTCACGCTGAATAACCTGGGTAGCCAGCTTGGCCGCTGTAATACCCATCTGCTGACACACATGGGTTTCTATATATGGATCAATACTAGCATAGGTGCCGACAGCACCAGAAAGCTTGCCAATAGCGACAGCATCCCGGGCTCGTTTGACACGGTCAATATTGCGTTCGGTTTCATCCATCCACAAGGCAAATTTTAAACCCAAAGTAAGTGGCTCGGCATGGATGCCATGGGTACGTCCAATCATAACCGTATACTTGTATTCTCCCGCCCGACATTTAAGGATATCGCGAAAACGAATAAGATCGTCAATAATGATATCAGCAGCCTGTTTCATCATGACACCTAGTGCAGTGTCTTTGACATCACTAGAAGTCAAACCCATATGGATATATTTGGCAGGTTCGCCGACGTTTTCAGCCACCGCTTGTAAAAAGGCTAAAATGTCATGGCGGGTTTCCTGCTCAATTTCACGAATGCGTTTTACGGAAAACTTAGCTTTTTCCTTGATAACAGGTACGGCTTCAGCCGGAATTTGGCCTAGCTTAGCCATCGCTTCACACGCCGCGATTTCAATGTCAAGCATTGTTTGAAATTCATTTTCGTCAGCCCAAATACGACCCATCTCGGGATGCGTATAACGTTCAATCATGATACCACTCACTTTCCGAACTGTTCTGAGTGTAGCAGCCAGTCCTTGCTTTCTTAATAGTCAAACGTCGAATTTGTGATGATCTCATAGATATCTCTCATAGTTGTTCCCTATCTTTCGCTTGTTTATCATAGCATTCGTAAATCATGACTGTCAATAAAAAATCGAACAATTATCGATATAAATTAGTTATTGTTCGGAAATTAGAGACGATTGCACCGTATTCATTTGGGGCTCAACGATACGATGACTAAAGTTAAAATGGGGTAAAAAAACCACATGAAGCATTCGCTCTATTTACCTTATCCTGGAATTCTGGATAAGTCGCTGAATTTCGTAAATTGCTTATGAAAAAAAAGTTGCACACTGTCAACAGGGCCGTTACGATGTTTAGCAACAATAATATCGGTAATATTTTTACGCTCAGTCTCCGGTTCGTAGTAGTCTTCGCGGTAGATGAAACAGACGATGTCGGCATCCTGCTCCAGCGAGCCTGATTCCCGGAGGTCACTTAGCATCGGTTTTTTGACTTGTCGGGATTCAACGCTTCGGCTAAGCTGAGATAAGGCTATCACCGGCACTTTAAGCTCACGTGCCAAGGCCTTTAGCGAGCGGGAAATCTCAGAAATTTCCTGCTGACGATTTTCGCTGCGGGAGCTGCCTGAACCACCTTGCATTAGCTGTAAATAGTCAATTACGATCAACTTAAGATCATGTTCAATCTTAAGTCGCCGTGCTTTGGAACGCATTTCCATGACGGTAATGCCGGCAGTATCATCAATAAAGATGGGGGCAACAGCCAATCGGTCGGCCGCACGTACCAGCTTATCCCAGTCGTTATTTTCCAGCTCGCCGATTCTGAGACGCTGGGCGTCAATGGGAGCTTCGGCACAGAGCATCCGCTGCACCAATTGTTCCTTAGACATCTCCAGGCTAAAAAAGGCAACAGCCTGCTTTTCCTTAACGGCCACGTTCTGGGCAATGTTAAGGACGAGCGCCGTTTTGCCCATGCTGGGTCTGGCGGCAATCAGGATCAGGTCTGACGGCTGGAGTCCTGATGTTAATTTGTCCAAATCTTTAAAGCCTGTCGACAAGCCGGTTATCCCGCCTTTTGCAGAATAGAGTTCAGAGACTTTGTCAAAAACATCGAATATGATGTTTTTAATTGAAGCAAACTCTTGCCCAGCCTTACGGTTAGATACTTCCAGAATCATTTTTTCGGCTTTGTCCATAATGACAGCCACTTCTTCATTGGCTTCATAGCCCATACCGGCGACATTGGTGGCCGTATTGATGAGTTGGCGCAGCAGCGCCTTCTCTTCAACGATGCGGGCATGATACATAACGTTGGCTGCTGTCGGCACACTGTTGGCTAGAGCCGAAACATAGGCAATGCCACCGGCCGATTCCAGGTTTTCATCGCGCCTAAGCACTTCCACTACTGTCACCAGATCGACAGCATCATTTTTATTGAACAATTCCGCCATAGCGTTGTAAATCAGGCGGTGGGCTTCACGGTAAAAGTCCTCCGGCCGTAAGACCTCGGACACCTTGGAAATGGCTTCACGTTCGATCATCATAGCACCCAGCACCGACTGTTCGGCTTCTACGTTCTGGGGAGGAACGCGATCTATCATGTATATTTCTCTCCTCTACGAAAACGTTTATCGACACGGGGTTGCTAATAAGCCCTATACGCGTTCGTTAAAAGCCGCGTCCGCCCACAAGAAGGCTGCACAGCAGCTCTCAACGAGCGACGCGGCTATATATCCTGCTATTAGGCGCTGGCAACCTGGATTTCGTCAAACAAAATAGCTAACGCTTCCTCTACTGTCGAAACGGGTCGAATATCCAGGTCTAAATGGCCCTCTGAGATATCGGTCTTATTTTCCTGTGGAATAATCATCGTAACAATGCCGGCCTGCTTTGCGCCATATGCTTTTTCGAATACGCCGCCAACTGCCTTAACTCGCCCCTGGATCGAAATCTCACCGGTAATCGCAGCATCCTGACGAATAGGTTTACCGGTAATAGTAGAAATAATGGCTGACACAATGGCAGTACCGGCAGACGGCCCGTCAATACGTCCACCGCCAATAATGTTGACATGCAAATCATAGCAGCTTAAGTCCTGACCTGTAAGCTTTCTGACTACGGCCGCAGCGTTAAACACCGAGTCTTTCGCCATACTGCCGGCCGTATCATTAAACCGAATGCTGCCCTTGCCCTTTTCTGCGGGAAATGCAACGGCCTCAATCTCAAGCACCGAACCCAGGTAACCGCTAACGCCGAGACCAAACACCTTGCCCACTTCGCCAACCGTCGCCGCCTTCCGGTTAACATAGGGCGATAAGCGGCTAACTTGCGCGATCCGGTGCACATCTTCACTCGTAATTACCACATCGTCCTGATCATGGCCAGTGCGTAATAGCGCCATGCTATAAGCATCAGATAAAAGATTGACGGCCTTCCGGCCTTCAATCGTGTAGTCACTGATAAGCCGCGGCACCTCTGAGTCAATGGCCACCTGCAGTTTAACAGCAGCGTTATAGATAATCTCTTCAATATGCTTGGGAGTTAGTGGTTCAAAATAGATTTCAGCACAACGCGAGCGTACGGCAGGCGTAATATCACCAGCATCACGGGTGGTGGCTCCAATTAGAATAAAGTCGGCCGGAGCACCCTCTTTAAACAACTTTTTAATATATTTCGGCACATTGTCATCTGAAGGATCATAATAAGCCGAGTCAAAAAACACGCGCTTATCTTCAAGCACTTTGAGCAGCTTGTTTTGCAGCATGGGATCCATTTCACCAATTTCGTCAATAAACAAAATACCACCGTGAGCATCTGTGGCCAAACCAGGCTTAGGCTCGGGCACACCGCTTTCAGCTAAATCCCGGCGCGCACCCTGATAGATCGGGTCATGCACCGATCCCAGCAGGGGATTGGTGACATCGCGCGGGTCCCAGCGGAGGGTGGTGCCGTCAACTTCGATAAACGGTGCATCTTGCGCGAAAGGCGCATTTCTCAACTGCTTTGCTGCCTCTAACACCAGACGGGCTGCCGTCGTTTTACCGACTCCGGGGGGGCCGTACAAAATGAGGTGATGTGGATACGGTGAGGCTAATTTGGCTTTAAGTGCCTCAACGGCTCGCTCTTGTCCGACAATTTCATCTAGAGCTGCCGGACGCAGTAGATCCATGGCCGAGCGGGCTAATTTACGGGTTTCCAGTTTTTCCAACATGGCATATTTCTTCAGTGTTTGAGGGTTTTCCGCATTGGCATCACTTTCTTCCTTGATAACCTGCATGCGGATTTCCTGTACATACTCCTGATGACGTTCTTCCATTTTTTCCGCAATTTTCTTTTCGATCCTGTCTTCCAAAGTACGCCGAGCGCACAAGTCAGCCAACTCTTCCTCAATTTCTCCCATAATAACGGGAATTTCGTGAGCAGACGGTAGTTTGTCAATTGTAGGGTCTTCAAATACCAGCTTCTGCAGCGCCAGTACCCGCTGTGGCAGTTCAGGGGAACGCATAAGTTCCAATGCTCCCAGTTTACCGGCTTTGAGTACTACTTTCTCAGCTCCTAGTACACCGGTGTACAAGCCGTACAGCGCGGTAACCTGGCGTTTAAGCTGATCCTCCTGAGTGCCGAGACTACTGGTATTCCGATTTTGACTGTTGCGTATCAGTTTGTTGAAAAAAGATTTCATTGTCTAATACCTTTCTAATTTTTAAGATTAGAACAGTCAAGACCGGGCCAGACTCCTAAGGGTATCCTCAGATAGTCTTATTCAGCCTTAACTGTTACTTGAATTTGGGTACTAACTGCCGGATGCAATTTAATTGGTACAGTGAAGGTTCCCAGCGACTTGAGAGCGTCTTTAAGTTCAATTTTGCGCTTATCGATCTCAAGTTTTTGCTGGGCGGCCAAGGCATCCGCAATATCCTTTGCCGTCACCGACCCGAAGAGTCGGCCGCCCTCCCCCATTTTAACCGAAATAGTAACGACAATTTTAGCCATTTGTGAGGCCAGCAGTTTGGCTTCATCTAAGGCTCGCTCTTTTTTCCGCTCTTCAGCGACTTTTTGTACGGTGGCGGAATTTATATTATCTGCAGTCGCCATAATAGCTAGTTTTTGGGGTAATAGATAGTTAGTGGCATAACCTTTAGCGACTTCGATAATGTCCCCTTTTTTACCGAGATTTTTCACTTCTTGCTGCAGAATTACTTTCATGTACTCCACTCTCCTTTATGTAGCTATCCACGATTTCAATAAGTCTAGCCTTAACTTCATCGGCACTAGCATTCTTAACTTTTCCACCGGCAACCGACTGATGCCCGCCGCCGCCAATCTGCTCCATAATGACCTGGACATTAATGTCACCCTGTGACCGGGCACTAACCCCAATACCGTCTTCTGTATTAAACAACACGAAGCTTACGCGTACACCTTCAATATTCAGCAGCATATCAGCCGTTTGGGCGGCTGCTATCTGCGGATTCTTGACGTCACTTGGACATATAGCAATTACTACGCCTTCATAAGGCATATCGGTATTTTCGATGATGACAGCCCTTGTTTTCATTGTATCAAAATCAACCCGGAACAAATGGCGAACAAGCATTGGATCTGCGCCTGCCCGGCGTAAATACGAGGCCGCCTCGAAGGTGCGGACTCCTGTCTGTACGGCAAAATTTTTGGTATCGACAACAATGCCGGCATAAAGCGCCGATGCCTCAAGGCGATTCAACTCCAGTTTATCATCAAAATAGCCGAGAAGCTCGGTTACTAGTTCACTGGCCGATGAAGCCGACGGCTCAAGATAGACAAGCAAGGTGTTAGTAATAATCGTCTCAGCGCGACGATGGTGATCGATTATGACAGTACGCTCTGACCTGGCTAAAATATCGGGAGCAGCCACAAGCTCCGGGCGGTGTGTGTCGACAACAAACACCATCGTTTTCGCGGTAAACTGCACCTGCAGCGATGCCTGCATCGGGGAAATAAACAAATCCCGGTATTCTTCATAATCGAGCAATAGCTCTGATAGTTTGTCAACAGCTACTCCCGGCTGACTGACAATGATATGCACCTGTTTCCCCATATGACGCACCATCTTGGCAACACCTAACGCTGCTCCCAAGCTGTCAAAATCTTCACCGGCATGGCCCATAATAAGAATACTGTCGGCTTGTTCAATAAGTTCTCTGATGGCCTGAGCCACAATCCTGGCCTTGACTCTGGTATTTTTTTCGACGGCCTTGGCTTTACCGCCAAAAAACTGTACTTTGCCGCTGATATTGATGGCTGCCTGGTCGCCCCCCCGACTCAATGCCAAATCGAGTCCAGCCTGAGCCCGTTGACCAAGCTCAGCCACTGAGTATTCACCTGTCGCGGCTCCGATACTGAGCGTCACCGGAATTTTATTGCCTGCTTGAATGCCGCGAATGCGATCAAGAATATCAAACTTGCCCCCTGTCATCAGGCGGTTAAGATCGCAACGGTTTAACACGGCAATATAAGTGTCCTCACTGTATTTCTTGAGATAACCGTCTAGTTCGGTAATCCAGTCGGCCAGCATACTGTTAACCTCACCTAAAATAGCCGTTCTCTGACTTTCGGTCAACCCGGTCAAGGCATCATCATAATTATCAATCTGGATGTAGGACAACACAGTCTGTACCCGGCAGCTGGCCGCCCGTTCATTCTCATGTCCGGTAACATCTGTTATATACAGAGCCGTCCACCCATTATCGACGGCACGGTAGACAATATCGTAATGGTGATTTCCCATCTCAAACTTAGTCTGACCGTCTTTATCAATCATTTTATCAATCACCAGTGACGGCCAAACTTTCACCAGCAATTGACCTGGTTCAGTCGATTCACTAATCCATTCGGAGAGCAGCCGGTTACGCCACTGAATAACGCCTTGTTGGTCGATAATGACAATGGCTAACGGCAGGTGACTAAAAGCCTCGGCAGCCGCGGCGTCAACACAGCGCCCAACCGTTTCCAAATAGGAGTTAATTTCCCTCTGGCGGGCGTCATAGTGCTTCCGCCCAAATAAATACAAGGCATATAATAAGATGACCCCAATTGTAGCGGCATAGAGATTATAGTAGCCGACAATCAGAAAAAAAGTTACGGTAACAGCCAAATAAATACGAGTGTCAAACAAAAATGACGATCCTTGTGGCATTGCCATTCCTCCTGTTACTCCGATCTGGGAGAACGCAGTTGACGATAATCGAATATAAGATCGAACGCACCGCCGATAATTAGTGACTGAATAAAGATCCCGTTAGAAAAGAAGATCAAGAATAGTATAATGCCGCGAGTCAATTTTGACAATTTGTATTTATCGGCAAGGAAGTAAAAGAGAGCCATTCCTTGAATAAATAGTACGGTACCTGAAAGTACCAGGGTATTCATACCGGCAGTATAAAGTAGATCAATTTCGCGGGATTGTCCCCAGTAAAGGGCAACAAGCGCCAGTGCCAGGGCATATACAGTGACAGGAGGCATCGACCAATAACGAAAGGGCGGCAGAGACTTGATCGGCTGCCCAAGTCTCCCTAACACAACTTTTACCACCTGAAAATTGAGATAGGTATCAATAAAAGCGGCTAAAATGAAGCAGGTCGGCAAGATCATTTTCAAAATGCCCGGCATAGGCTGCATAGCTGCTTCCATTTGGGCTAAGTCCTCGGTCTTCATGCCCATGCTCCGGTAAAACTCCAGTGCCTGCTTAATCGCCTCGGTCATGGCCTCGGTTTGAATAATAAGAGGATTAAAACCCATGACAACCGCCATTATCCCGATAACGGCCATCTTCGATATCAACGAGGCCGCCGCCCCTAGCAGCAGGGCTTTTGCAGGGGAAAAACTGCTCCTGAGCGCATAGCTCAGCACAATACCGATAAGGCCATATCCGATAATAACCGCGATGGCGGTAAGCGGGGGCATGAGAAGACTAATAATAATACCTGACGCCACTACGGCCAAGACGCTCCAATTATAACCGTGCCGCACCCCTAAGAGTATAATAGGCACAGGCCAGATTAAAGTAACAAACGCTCCGATAACAGGCACATAAGTGCTGATAAGAGCAAAAATAATGGCAACAGCAGTTAGTACCCCGCCTTCAGCGACAGGTCTGACTGGCGCTCTCTGCATACTTCACCTCTTCTGGCGGAGATGACGGCGATATTCGCTCAGATCTCCAAACCAACGTTCTGCTTCCGGTTCCTGTTTTATATTATGTCCAAGCCTAGTATTGACAATCTCATCCATTTCTGAATAATCAATGCCTAGCCGACGCCCCAGCACGTGCGTCGAAATGATGACCTGAGCAAGAGCTTCGCCGATATCCGCCTGCTGGTTGCGAGCCATCGCTTGATATAGTTTACCCACTTCAACCAAAAGATCAGCTTTCAACCCCTCAATCAACCTAAGCTTACGTAGGATATCTGATTCTTGGGAGACCACGAAACCCCCTCCTTAGTCCATTCTAAATTATATTCGCAGGAGAAGGCGCTATTTCCTTCCTACGCGGGAAGAGCGACTAAATACCCCGGCACTAACGGAACCTCAATGCCTACAGAGTATAGTAAGAAAAATAAACTCTAAGCAAATTAAGATATTTTTATAATACAATACCCTTAAATAAATGTAAATAGAACCAAGTCTTAACTTAACATAGAAGAGAAACGTACGCTTCAGGTGGGTTTTTACCCCATCTGAAGTTTAGTCATCAAATAAAAAATGGAAGAGGATTAACCTCTTCCATCGTAGTAGCTTATTCTGCAGTAAACGGTAACAGAGCAATATTTCTTGCTCGCTTAACAGCCAATGTCATTTGACGTTGATGCTTGGCACAATTCCCTGAAATACGACGTGGCAGAATTTTGCCGCGCTCTGTCGTGTACCGACGCAACTTAGGGAGATCTTTGTAATCAATAGTGGTCACTTTATCAACGCAAAAACCACAAACTTTCTTTTTAGGCTTTCTGCCTCTTTCCCGTTTCATTGCCATAAACAAACCTCCTTCTCAAGAAAAATCTCTATGTCCCGATTCAACAAGTTCTAAAATGGTATTTCCTCATCAGGGAAAACATCTTTGCCGAACGAATTAATATCTATATTCCCGGCGTCACCACTTGACACCTGTTTACGTTCTAGGAATTCGATAGACTGCGCCACGACTTCGGCGACACGGCGCTTTTGCCCATCATTAGTCTCATAAGAACGAATCTGTAGACGGCCGTCAACGAGAACCCGCTGACCTTTAGTAAGGTTATTACCACAGATCTCGGCTAGTTTCTCCCAAGCAACAATAGGTATAAAATCCGCATTATTTTGCCCCTGACCGCCGCTGTTAAAGCGATTAACAGCTAGCGAAAAAGAAGCTACTGCTTTCCCGCTTTGCGTATATCTAACTTCCGGATCTTGTGCTAAACGGCCAACAAGGATGACTTTGTTCATATATCCCCATACCTCCAGGCTACAAAATTAGTCTTCTAATTTAATAACCATGTGTTTAAGAACTTCGTCGGTAATCTTAAGGACGCGCTCCAGTTCAAATACAGTGGCTGGCTCAGCAGTAAAATTAATCAGGGTGTAATACCCTTCCATGAAATCTTTAACTTCATAGGCCAGACGCTTTTTGCCCCAACGGTCCATCTTGTCAACGACACCGCCAGTGTTCTTAATAATATTCTCGAACTTGGCAATAGTTGCATTAGTAACCTCTTCGTCACTTGGCTTAACAATAATCACGACTTCGTATTTTCTCACGAAATCACCTCCTCCTTTGGACTATTGGCCCCCATGCTGGGGGCAGGGAAGGTTTTGAATAACAAAACCATATCACAGTAAATTTTTGTGACTAAAACATTATATCACTAGTTGTCTCTGAAATGCAAGGAAAACACAACTAAAATTGTTTACAAATCTTGCTATTTGGCTGGGAAATAGTAAATGTTAAAATAACGGCAAAAACGAGCAAAAGCAGCGACCACATCAAGGCGCTTTCGGGCTCATCCGATCAGCTAATGCACCCGTTATTGCCGACCCGACACCACCTAGGAAAAAAGCCAGCCCCAACATCATGCCTGACGCCATCGCCACATTGCCCGGGATCATTTCCTGCGCCCACGCCGACCACGGTCGGCGTGGTACCCTGCAGCAAGGCGCAAACTATACATTAAATCTAAAGTAAGTTACATCGCCATCCTGCATGATATACTCTTTGCCTTCAAGCCGCACCAACCCTTTTTCCTTGGCGGCATTATGGGCTCCGGCCGCCATCAAATCGTCATAAGAGACAATTTCGGCCCTAATAAACCCCCGTTCAATATCGCTGTGTATTTTGCCGGCAGCCTGCGGCGCTTTTGTGCCGCGCACAATCGTCCAGGCCCGTACTTCCTGCTCACCGGCAGTAAAAAAGGTCATGAGGCCAAGCAACGTAAAGCTGGCTCTGATCAGTTTATCAAGACCCGATTCTTCCAAACCTAAATCAGCCAAAAACTCGCTGGCCTCGTCAGGAGCAAGCTCGGCAATTTCTGACTCTACTTTAGCTGAGACAATGATGATTTCGGCTCCTTCGCGCTCGGCGTATTGCCGTACTTTCGCTACATACTGGTTAGCGCTGGCGTCGGCTGCCTCCTGTTCACCGACATTAGCAACAAACAGTGTTGGTTTTAACGTCAACAAAAATAAATCTCGCAGCATTTCGGCCATATCGGCATCGTTAACGACCCGCCGTGCAGGCTGGCCGTCAGCCAGAGCCTGATATACGGTCTTTAATGCCTCAAGTTCAGCCTGAGCTTTTTTGTCACCGCCTTTGAGCATTTTTTGTACGCGCTCAATGCGCTTTTCCACTGTTTCCAGATCGGCTAGACACAGCTCGGTATTGATAATTTCAATGTCTCTGAGCGGGTCAAGACTACCTGTTACATGAGTAATGTTATCATCAGCAAAACATCTGACAACCTGCGCTACAGCATCGACCTGGCGGATATGGGCGAGAAATTTGTTGCCAAGCCCCTCACCCTGGGCTGCGCCCGCCACCAGGCCGGCAATATCGACAAATCGCATAGCTGCCGGCATTGTCCGTTTAGGTCTATACATTGCCGTTAGCTTGGCCAGACGGTTATCAGGAACGTCGACAACGCCGACATTGGGTTCAATCGTACAAAAAGGATAATTGGCCGCCTCGGCCCCGGCTTTCGTAATTGCGTTAAACAGGGTACTCTTACCAACATTGGGCAAGCCGACGATCCCCACTTCAAGATTAGTGCTCATGAATACAACTCCACCTTTTGCGGCTGGTTATGCGCTATCTATACTATCTACAGCCATAATATTTTAGACGAAAACAAATTACTCATATATTGTAAGACACTGCCAGCTGATTTACAAGTGCCTGGCTTGCCCCTTATTAGCCTATTTACTGCTGCTATCGCCGGCCGGGATAACGGCCTTAACACCCTTTTCAAACTTAGGGCGGGAGATCATGACCTGACGACCACATTGCAGGCATTTAAGGCCAAAATCAATTCCGGTACGGGTAATCTCCCAGCGGTCACCGCCACAGGGATGCTTTTTTTTCATTTTGACGATCTCGCCGATTTTATAATTGTATCGCTCTGCCATCTTATCCTCCTGCCTTAACCACATTTACTGGGGATATCGCACCCTCGATCATTGACTATGGCGGGGCGATTCCGGCTTGGTCAAACCGTTCTTTTATCAGGCGGCGCAGCGCCGTCTCTACCTTCACTTGTTTCAGCGGCACAGTCTTGGCTGTCAGCTTAATCAACACCTCACCTGCCTTAAGATCTACAACCCCTAAGACCCGAGGGCCATCAAGCACCTCCGGGATACTCTCGCCGACAACAACACAGACTTCGTCAAGAATAGCAAGGACTTCGCCAAGGTTGGCCTGATAGGCGACAGGCACAGTGACACTGGCCTGCATATGCCCGCGGGTATGATTGCTGACCCGAATCACTGAGCCATTAGGTATAATGTGAAGAATGCCGTTGCCGTCCCTGAGTTTAGTTACCCGAAAGCCAAGCTCTTCAACTGTTCCGGCCATATCGCCAATGGCAACATAGTCGCCTACGCCATACTGGTCTTCCAAAATGATAAAGAAACCGGTTATAAAATCTTTAATTAGGCTTTGGGCTCCAACGCCTAAAGCTAAACCGATGATGCCGGCGCCGGCAATAATGGAAGTCGTATCAATCTTAAATTCCTGGAGTAACATGACGATAACAATAAAATAAATCGTGTAGCGGATGATACTCTGCAAGAGACCAGTAAGCGTCCGCGCCCGCTTTTCTTCCAAATAGAGAGTCTTAGTGCCCGGCTTGGGGATAAAGACCTGCTCAATAACTATTCTTGTCAACCTGAGCAAGATCGAGCCGCCAATCAAAATGGCGACAAGGCGGACGAGCTTGACAGCTATGCCCAGCCAAAAATCAGGTATCAGCAGCAGTTGTTCCATGCCAACCTCCGTACTCAGCTAATTTTTCATAAATGTACACTCCGTTGCCAACGATATTGCGGCTGAACAGTTTAGACCAGCGCACCTTATCCGCGGCAAATAAATCAAGCACTGTCGTCTGCTGCCCGGCGGCAAACAACAAGCATTGGCCGCAACTAACAGCAATCTCTCGCGGCGTCGGCAAAGCATAGGTTATAATACCTTTTGCCGTCAGTATTTTTTCGGCTTTGATGGCCTGTTGCACCGACGCAAAGGAAATCAGCCTGTCGTAACTTGAGTATGTTATAAAATCACCTGCTTATATCGTCACCGTTTTTTTATGAGAAATAGTCTCAACTATCGTATACATATTGGTAATGTCACCTACTGCCAACTGGCTTTGCAACTGATAATAATCGAGACAAGTGCCGCACGACAGCACAGTTACGCCCCGCTCAGCCAGTATTTGCAGCGGCTCGATTACCGGTGATCCCTGCACCGCCAGCTTGACGCCGCTATTGATAAGCAGCAGCGCCGCCGGTCGCGGCTTTATCTCCAGCAAAGTAGTAATAAACGCCTTGATCAGCACTTGACCAAGTTCAGGCGAACCATGACCCATTGTATTTTGAGTGATGAGGTAAACTTGGCTGCCGGCATCATCATCGGCGACAACTGGCGCAGCAGGTGCGGCCGGCTGCTGTTCAGCACCTTTCATCATCGTAATATAGTAATGTCCGCCTTGCTCTTCAATGGCCGCGCCCAGACCGCTAGCGGCGGCAAATTTGGCGACATTCGTCTTAGCCACTTGGTTATCAACAATAACAGTGATCCGTCCGGCATTGGCCGCCTCAATCGCCCTCTTAGTATTGATGACCGGCTGCGGACAAACCATGCCCCGGCAATCGATAACCCTATCTGACATAAATATCGCCCTCTCCTTGCGCTGTCACCTGCCCAATCACATTGACATCTACTAAGCCGGCATTCGCAAGTGCAACGGCTAATGCTTCGCCCTGATGTCCTGGTACAGCAAATAACAGTCCGCCTGATGTTTGCGGGTCAAAACAGATGTCCCTGATATTCTCCTTAACACTGTCGGCGAATGTTACTGTCTGCAGATAATTGCGATTGGCATACGCGCCGGCTGGCACCAGTCCCATAGCAGCAGCCTCGGCAGCATCGGGTAGCAGCGGTAATGCTTGACTATTAATTACGATCGATACGTTGCTGCCTGCCGCCATCTCAAAAACATGGCCGAGCAGCCCAAAACCAGTAATATCGGTGCAGGCATGGACGCTAAAATCGGATGCAATTTGGGCGGCGACAGCATTAAGCGCTGCCATGCTTGCGGCCGCAGCGGCCACACCTTCCGGAAATAAACTTGCGCGGTCGGCAGATGCCAGGATACCTGTCCCTAGCGCTTTAGTCAATACAAGTGCGTCACCAGGCTGCGCCCCGGCATTTGTCCAGACCTTGTTTGGATGCGTAATACCGGTAACGGCCAGACCATACTTCGGCTCATCATCATCGATCGTATGACCGCCGATTATGACGGCTCCGGCCTCGGCCACCTTATCCCGCCCGCCTTGCAGGATGGCCAGCAGCACTTCTCCTGCAAGCTTGCCCTGTGGAAATGCAACAAGATTGAGTGCCGTCAGTGGCATAGCCCCCATCGCATAAATATCACTTAAACTGTTGGCGGCGGCAATTTGACCAAATAAGTACGGATCATCGACAATCGGGGTAAAAAAGTCGACTGTCTGGACAAGCGCCGTTGTTTCGTTTAATTTATACACCCCGGCATCGTCTGATGTCGTGATGCCAACAAGTACGTTGGGATTGTGCATTACCGGCAACTGGCGTAAAATTCCGGCCAGGTCCCCTGGCCCCACTTTGGCAGCTCAGCCGCCCCTTTGAGTATACTCAGTTAATTTTATCACAGATAATGCACCTCCTTTATTCAATAATTTCCTGTCATACTTTTGCACAAACTTTGAATCTATAGTATAACCTATATTATAGCCTGTACAGACAAATTCCTTCTTCAAAATTAAGTTAAGCAAGGGAATATTCCGTCCCTTGCCAATGCTTACTCATGTTTACAATTTTCCGTGCACTCTGCCGGACAAGCCCCCAATCCTTCATGGTAATCACACGGCTCCAGGTGGATGATGACATCGCAGGGTGAAAACCGCTCTTTGATTTTTAGTTCAATTTCATCACAGACGGCATGCGCTTTGTCGAGATGCATATTTTTTTCTAGTACAATATGCATGTCGATCAGGCGGCGGCTGCCTGACCGCCTAGTTCTAAGCTGATGAAAATCTATGACGGCCGGATGGTTGTAAACGATCGCTCTGATATCGTCTTCCTCCGCTTTAGGCAAAGTAACGTCCGTCAGTTCATAGACGCTTTTCAGCGTCATGCTAATACCGGCCTTAAACACAATAACGGCTACCGCGATGGCAATGACCGGATCAAGCCAGTACATTCCGGTAAGCTTGATGACGGCCAGCCCAATGAATACACCTGCACTTGTCCAGATATCGGCCTTTAGGTGCAAGGCATCGGCCTCTAAAGCCTGCGAACCTGTTAGACGTGCGACAGAATAGAGCTTATTCGATACGAAATAGTTGACGACTACGGAAATTGCCATAACGGCTAAACCATACTCCAAATATTCCGGGACATGCGGATTATTGATCTTTTCCAGCGACTCATACACAATCCATAGGGCAGCGAGAATAATAAGCACAGCTTCAAATGCCGCAGACAAATTCTCGATTTTGCCATGACCGTAGGCATGTTGGCTGTCAGGCGGCTTACTTGACTTTTTAACAGCAAAGTAGGCCACAAAGGCAGCCATTAAATCGACGGCAGAATGGGCAGCTTCAGACACAATGCTGACAGCCCCGGTAAATATACCTACAAATAGTTTTAGTAATACCAAGAGCGTATTTGATACGATTGACAGCCGCGCTGTCCGCTGTTTTAATTGATTCTGCTCAGCTTCCAAACGGTTCCCTCCAAATAATAAAATAAATAAAACCCCTGCGAGTCCTATAGAACCCGCAGGGGCTGCCTGCTGCTGTGTTGCCCGGCTACGCCGACATCGCCGACCGCCTGTTCCTACTCTTATTATATTAACACAGAAAGCGAAATGTGTAAAATTAGCTGAGTTTTTCCATCAAAAAATTAGTCTTTCTTTATCAATTAGCCAATCTGAACAATATGCTGCACCGGGTACCCAAGGGCGGCTAACCTGTCGGTAAGGGCTTTAGTATCTTTAATGTCAGCTCTGATAACGATCTCATGCTGGCCATCGCCGGTAGGAAAGCTGACAAAGCTGCCGATACTGACCCCCTGCTCTTTAAAGACACCGGAAATATCATTGACAACACCTAAGCGATCAGGCACGATGAGACTCAAGCGGGTTTTACCCTGCGGCAGCCCCATGGCATCGACAAAGGCTTTAAAAATATCGGTTTCAGTCAAAATACCGACGACTGCCCCAGTATCATCGACAACGATTAAACCCCCGATTTTGCAATTGTACATAACGAGCGCCGCTTCTTCAATCGTTGCGGCGACATTGATCGTCAATACTTTTCTGGTCATGATGTCCTTGACCTTCATTTTGGCCAGCAGGTAGTTGAGCTCAAATATCGACAATGATGTCGCCGGCGATGGCGATACTTCTTTCAGATCACGGTCTGTGACAATTCCAACTAGTTTGCCATTGTCGACAACCGGCAGACGGCGAAACTTGTTGCTGCGCATAATCTGCAGCGCATCCACAACCGTTGTGGCTGACGAAACGATAGTCGGACAGGCAGTCATACGTTTAGATACGATCATCGATAGCACTCCCCCTTATCTAATTTTAGTCAAGGTATAAGTCCTTTAGCCGCCTAAATAGGCTTTTCTAATCTCTTCGCTTGCAGCCAGCTCGCCGGCATCACCTGACAAGATAATCCGGCCGGTCTCGAGCACATAGGCTCTATTAGCAATCGACAGCGCCATATGAGCATTTTGCTCCACTAACAAGATAGTCGTGCCTGTTTTATTAATGTCCTTAACAATCGAAAATATTTCTTTTACTAACAGTGGCGCCAGACCCATAGACGGTTCATCAAGCAACAGGATGCGCGGACGGCTCATCAAGGCGCGTCCCATTGCCAGCATCTGCTGCTCGCCGCCGGAAAGGGTGCCTGAAAGCTGGCTGCGCCTTTCGGCCAAGCGGGGAAACCGCGCAAATACCATATCCATATCGACTTTAATTTCTTTATTGTCAGAGCGCAAATAGGCGCCAAGCTCCAGATTCTCAAGCACCGTCATATTGGCAAATACCCGGCGGCCCTCAGGCACCTGCGAAATGCCGAGCTTGACGATATCCTGGACAGCAGTACCGGCAATATCTTGCCCCTCAAAGGAAATTTTTCCAGTGCGCGGTTTTAGCAGGCCGGATATCGTCCGGAGGGTTGTACTTTTACCAGCACCATTGGCGCCAATCAAGGTAACAATTTCGCCCTGGTTTACTTCGACACTAATCCCTTTAAGCGCATGGATAGCGCCATAATATACATTGATGTCCTCAATTTTCAACATTGACATAATCTAAACCTCCTCCCCGAGGTAGGCCTCGATAACTCGCGGATTACTTTTAATTTCTAGCGGTGTTCCCTGAGCAATAATGGTGCCGTAATCAAGCACATAAATCCGTTCACATACACCCATAACCAGGCTCATATCATGTTCAATCAAGAGAATCGTCAAGTTAAACTCCTTCTTTATCCACCTGATCATCTCCATAAGCTGTTGTGTTTCCTGGGGATTCATGCCGGCTGCCGGCTCATCAAGCAGCAGCAGCTTAGGCTGGGCTGCCAGCGCCCGGGCAATCTCCAGGCGGCGTTGCTCGCCATATGGCAGGTTTTTGGCAATTTTATCTTTTTTGTCGGCTAGTTTAAATATCTCGAGAAAGCGGACGGCTTTCTCCTCAATTTCAGCCTCTTCTTTATGATAGCTGCTGGTACGCAAAAAAGAAGCCAGCAAGCCGTATTTAACGTGAAAATGGTACGCAATTTTAACATTGTCCAGCACAGACAGATCGGCAAACAACCGGATATTTTGGAATGTCCGGGCTATACCGAGCTGCGTAATCTGATAAGGTTTGAGTCCAACAACATTCTTGCCGTCAAACTCGATCTCGCCTGTAGTGGGCTCATATACGCCGGTTAATAGGTTAAAGGCCGTCGTCTTGCCTGCACCGTTAGGACCGATCAAACCGACCAACTGACCAGGAGCAATATCGATCTCGAAATTAGAGACTGCCCTAAGGCCGCCGAAGACTTTCGACAGCTTAGTTGCCTTAAGCAGAGCCATGCTTTTTACCTCCAGTCAAGCGGCCTAACAGTTTCAGGCTTAATTCCTTATTGCCCAGCAAGCCTTGTGGCCGATAGATCATTAATATAATGAGAACAACAGAGTAAATAATCATCCGCCACTCAGGGTAACTAGCCAATGTAGCCGATACAAAGGTCAATAAGACCGCGCCGGTAATGCTGCCGGTAATGCTGCCTAGGCCGCCTAAAACAACCATTGTCAAAATATCGAACGATCGCATGAACGTAAACGACGCCGGATGTGCAATATAAAAGTAATGAGCAAACAGCGAGCCGGCCACACCGGCAAACGCCGCCCCAATCGTAAAGGCTAACACCTTGTATTTTGTCGTATCAACACCCATAGCCTCAGCAGCAATTTCGTTTTCACGAATAGAAATACACGCTCTGCCATGAGTTGAATCAATAAAATTCTTAATGACAAATACAGTAAATACGACTAACGCAAATACCCAGGTAAAGTCAGTATAGCGTGGAATCCCCATAAAGCCGGATGCGCCCCCAACATATTGGATGTTTAGGATACAAATCCGGATAATTTCGCCAAGCCCTAAAGTGGCAATCGCCAAGTAATCACCGCGTAAACGCAGCGTCGGCAGGCCAATCGCAAACCCTAAAGCACCGGCGCCTAGGGCACCGCCGACAATAGCAGCCAAAAACGGCAACTGCAATTTTACCGTAAGCACGGCGCTTACATAAGCGCCGACGGCCATAAAACCGGCGTGGCCTATGGAAAACTGACCGGTAAAACCGTTGATGAGATTAAGGCTGACTGCCAGAATAATATTAATGCCAATCAGGATGATATTTAATTGCCAAAAGGGTCCAATAAACTCAGTCAGTATTAACCCCTGGATAGCCGCGTACACAAGTATACAGGCCACCAATCCCGCAATATCTGTTTTCGTCTTAGCTCGCATGGCCTGTCACCTACACTTTCTCCCGGATATTTTTACCCAACAGGCCAGCCGGTCTCAACAGCAAAATAACAATCAAGATGCCAAACGCTACTGCGTCCCGGAAGGTTGAAGACCAGAAACCGCTGACTAGCGCCTCGATAACGCCGAGAATCGTTCCGCCCAGCATGGCTCCGGGAATATTGCCGATACCGCCGATTACGGCAGCGACGAAGGCTTTGAGGCCTGGCATAATTCCCATCAGCGGATCAATCGAGTTGTAGTAAATTCCGACAAGCACGCCTGCTGCGGCCGCCAGTGCTGAACCGATACCAAAGGTAAAGGAAATTACCCGGTCTACGTTGATGCCCATCAACCGGGAAGCATCGGTATCAAACGATACGGCACGCATTGCCTTGCCCATTTTTGTTTGATGCACGACGTAGGTCAGCGAAATCATTAACAGCAGTGACACGACTAGGATCAGTACTTGCTGACTATTAATGACCAGACCGGCGATATGGTAGATATCGGCGGTAAAAATGGCCGGGAATGTCCGCGGCTGCGGTGAAACTAACAGCATTGTGGTATATTCGATCAATAGCGACACGCCAATCGCCGTAATGAGGATCGCGATTTTCGGGGCATTTCTCAGTGGCCGGTAAGCAATTCTCTCAATAATTATCCCTAGCATACCGGCAGCTGCCATAGAAAATAATAAGGCCGGAATAAATGAAAGCTTTAATACCGATGTAGCAAAAAATCCTGCATAGGCTCCCACCATATAGATGTCGCCGTGGGCAAAATTGATCAGTCGGATTATACCATACACCATCGTATAACCTAATGCAATGAGCGCATAAATGCTACCAAGGGAAATACCGTTAATTAACTGTTGTCCAAGCTGGACAACTAAGCTCGAAGAATCCATTGCATTCTCCCCTCTCCATTTCTAAATCATTATCTGTTGAAGAGCCGATTGGCCCGGAGGACGCAACGCACCCTTGACTTAGGGATTTACCTTCTCTCTAAAGGTCTGCTTGCCCTCTTTCATTTCAATAATTACCGCACTCTTAACCGGATCATGAGTAGTATTGAAACTAATTAAGCCGGATACGGCCTGATAATCTTTCGTATTGGCCAATTCGTCCTTAATCTTGACTGGATCCGCACTGTTGGCGCGCTTCATTGCTTGGATGACCATCATCGTGGCATCATAAGATAATGCGGCAAAAGCATCGGGGGTCTGATTATATTCTTTTTTGTAAGCTTCGACAAAAGCTACTACGTCCGGACTATTGTCGTCAGGCGAATAATGGTTGCTGAAAAAGCTGTTGTTGAGCGCCTGAGCACCACCAATTTCCGGCAGTTTTGCCGAATCCCAGCCGTCACCGCCGAGAAAAGGTACAGTAAGCCCCAGCTCGCGAGCCTGTTTAATAATCATACCCACTTCCTGATAGTAGCCAGGTACAAATACAACATCAGGAGTTTGGGCTTTAATTTTAGTCAGTGTCGCTTTAAAATCAGTATCCTTAGCTAAATATGCTTCACTAGTGACAATCGTACCGCCATTTTTCTCAAAAGTTTCTTTGAAAAAATGACCTAGGCCTTTCGCATAATCACTGGAGTTATCGATATAGATAGCTGCTGTTTTGGCGTTTAGTGATTTCTGGGCAAATACCGCCATGACCGAACCTTGGAACGGATCAATAAAGGCAGCCCGGAAATTATAATCGCGTACCTTGCCGGTTGCAGGATCAACAGTTACTTTGGGGTTAGACGCTGTCGGGCTGATGGCCAGCACCTTGTTTTCGGCATTAACCTGAGCCGCCGCAATAACGCTGGAAGAAGCAATCGGGGCAATAACAGCCACTACTTTATCTTGAGTTACTAGTTTTTGCATCGCATTAGCCGCTTCAGCCGCTTCGCTCTTGTTGTCAGCTACGACTAGAGTAAGCTGCTTACCAAGCACGCCGCCTTTATCATTCGTTTGTTTTATCGCCAATTTTGCACCATTTGTTGCTGATTGGCCAAACGTGGCGTTACCACCTGTCATTTCAAGGTTCGCACCAATCTTGATGATATCAGCTTGCTGGTCACCGCAACCGGCAACTAAACCTGCCACCATCAGCACACTTACCATGACACTTACTATTTTGGTAAATCTTGATTTAGACATAGTTTCCCCTCCCAATTGTCAACACTTGATCTGAGCAGTCTTAAATTGTATGTACACTACCGTCTCCCCTAGGCCTTAAAACCCAAATACAATACAGGCCTCCGCCTTAATAGCATTAATACCTCATATCCACTAACAACAAATATTTGTGTGTCATACAGTGTAATTATAGGGGTCTTGTCCGCCTCTGTCAATACTTTCAGTCTAATACATCAACCTCTTTGTCCATACAGAGAGGACTTAGGGCTAATACTAATATAAGGGATAAGGCCGTGGCCTTATCCCTTGCACGTCATTGTACATTGATAAAATAGCTTATTATGTCCAGGAGACACTTTGTTGTATTACCGGTAAAACACAAGGGGAGCGGCGTTAGTATCCATATTCCAGACACCGCAGGGGCAAATACCGGCACAAATACCGCAGCCAATACATTTGTCCGCATCTGACACATACTCGGCGCCCGCCGGCCCGACAGTTCGCGTAATGGCATTTTCCGGACAAGATTTGAGGCACATATGACAATCGCGACAAGTACCGCAACTGATGCAGCGGCTGTAATCATTGCCGGCGTCCGGTACATCGCAGCTATGGCATTTTTTGAAATAAGCAATGCTCATCCGCTGAGCCGGAATCCTGGTTTTTGTTTCCTTTGTATAGCGGTCTCCCTGCAGATAGGCATTGGCGGCCAATGCTGCTTCGCGGCCGGCGCCAATGGCATCTACCAGCCGACCGGGACGGATAGTGTCGCCGGCAGTAAAAATACCAGGGGCAATACTAAAGTCAGCTACCGGTTTCAGACAACCTTTTTCACGCTCAATAGCGTCAGGCAAAAAGCTAAGATCAGGCAATTCCCCGATCGCGATGATGACTGTATCGCCTTTAATACACTCACCCTCCTGAGTAATGATACCGTCAGCCGTAATCTCTTTAGTAAATACAGGCCAGAGTATTTCACCGCCTAATTGTTTTACGTGAGCAATTTCCTGGTCAAAGGCGGCTGGGCGTTGTACGTCAATGCAGGTGACTTGCTCGGCCCCCAGGCCGTAAGCCCCGACGGCGACGTCCATACCGGAGTTGCCGCAGCCAATGACAATAACCTTCTTGCCAATGACCGGCCGCTCGCCGCGGTTGATGGCTTTAAGAAAGTCCAGCCCTTTGGCGAGCCGCTCATGCCCAGGCCAGGAAATAACTCGGGTTATATGGGCGCCTGTGGCAACGATGACGGCATCATGGCTGTTATTTATAGATGCAAATTTTTCTTGGTCAATAGCAACCCCGGTCTTAAACACAACTCCCATAGCTTTAATCCGGGCGATCTCTCTCGATAGCGTTGTCTGCGGCAGACGAGACCTAGGAATAACCTGCTCCATTTTGCCACCGACTTTATTATCGGCCTCATACACTGTTACCTCATAACCCAGCCGCACTAACTGCCAGGCGGCAGTCAGGCCGGCAGCGCCGCCGCCGATAACGGCCACATGTTTTCCTGTTTGAACTGCTGCGCGCGGCAGCTCGACTTCCGCCGAGTATGTGCCAAGCATGCCGATTTGCGCCGAGATATCGATCGTCTTCCGGGTACAGTCATCCATGCAAAGGTTAGGGCACACTGCGCCGCATACCGAACCGGGAAACGGCGTATACTCAAGCACCAAGCGATAAGCTTCGGCGGTCTTACCATCCCTGAGCAAGTTAAAGCGCTGCTGGGACGGTATTGAGGCCGTACAGTTAAATTCGCAGGGAGCACTGTATTTGGCGTTTTCCCAGACAGGTACACGGCGGCGGTATTCTCCGGCGACAACAGCGCCAATAACGGCGAAATCATCATCGCATACGTCGCCGAAAATACTGCCGGGCACCCAGTTTCCTGTACGGAAAGCACGAATATTTGTATTGGCTTTTTTCGGTCGTTCGTCATAAGAAAGAGGTACGACTTTTTGCCACTCGCTCCAATCTGTTAGCAGGTTGTGCAATTCCGGCCGGCCAATAGCGTCCAGGAAATCCGCCATCTTGCCTGCCAGATAGTCAATATCCTGCTGATCAAGCGCCAACGTCTTGGTGTCTTTGGCCGATATGCCGCCAGAGCGGCCCCGGAAGTAGACGATACCGCCAACCATGCCGGTGCAGGCACGGTCGCCCAATACCGAATCAAACTGCTCACTATCATAGCCACAAACAACAGCAGTACCGCCGCCCATAAATTCAAAAGCAAAACTGCCGACATTTTTCAATACCCAGAATTCGGGAGCTTCGAACATCGGGTCATGCTTCATCAACGAACCTGAGCGCGTGCCTGCGCGACCGCCGACATAGATTGTACCGGCTGCCGCACAATGGGCTGTCGTATCGCCGCCGTCGCCGCGCACAACGATGCGGCCACCGGCATTGAGCCAGCCAACATCGGCCGATACTGATCCTTCAGCAATAATTTCTGTACCGGGTAAGCACATCGATCCCAGGCGCTGACCGGCATTTTTTACATAAAATTTAAGTGGCTTGCCTTCAGGATGCCACAGCGGCCCCCCAATGTCATGCTGACCTGAGGCTTCAATATAGAATTCTGTCTCACCTTGCGCCAACGCAGCGTTAATGCTCTCTAAGAGGTCTTGCGTTGACATCCGGTTGTTGCCGTCAATCGTATTTATCTTAAACATGCGCATTCCCTCCTAGCATACATATTGAATCGTCAGCTTGTCAGCAATAGCCCGATCGGTCGTAACGAGCGCGTCCGAACGTCCGACAGGAAGTGAGCTGTTGCCGACAGGCGCCATCAGCTTTTTGAGTTCACTGTCTAAAGCAAGCGTATAGTCAACAATATTTTGCGCCGCCTTATCGATATCGAGACGCTTGACTAAGCGTGGGTTCTGAGTACAAATACCGGTCGGGCAGTTCCCCGTGTTGCAGGCATTGCAACGCCCGAATTCATTGCCGACACAGCCACAAAGCTGGACAAGTATCTTTCCAATAAAGACACCGTTGGCGCCCAGACAGATCATTTTGAACGCGTCGGCGGCAGCATTGCCGGTCAGACCGACGCCACCACCGGCCCAGAGTGGGATCTGCCCTTGACGACCCTGTTTAACGGCAGCCAGGTAACACTCACGCGTTTTAGAAACGACAGGATGTCCGGTATGATCGAGCGACACTTCGTTAGCCGCGCCGGTGCCTCCCTGGATACCGTCGATAAAGAACCCGCCGCAGATTTTGTAAGGATCGCGGATAAGATTATTATAGACCGATACCGATGTAGCCGAGGCCGCGCATTTGATGGCTACAGGCACGCGGAATTTAAAGGCTGCATTCATCGACATAAACATTTTTTGCACCGACTCTTCAATCGAATACAGACCTTGATGATTTGGCGGTGACAAGAGATCGGCCTTAGGTACGCCCCGAATAGCCTGAACTGGCTTGGATACTTTAGCAGCCGGCAGCAGACCACCATCACCCGGTTTAGCGCCCTGACCTATTTTGATGAGAATACCGGCCGGATCGGCCTTCATATACGGCATAGCCTGAACGATACGATTCCAGCCAAAATGACCTGAAGCAATTTGCAAAATCATATATTTTAAATACTCCGATTGCAGCAGCTTTTTAGGCATACCGCCCTCGCCGGAACACATCCGTACAGGCAAATTATGCTTCTCATTCAGATAGGCGGTGGCCAAAGCTACTGCTTCCCAAGCCCTGGTAGAAAGTGCTCCAATTGACATATCACTGAATATCACCGGATAAATCCAATTCACCGGAGGTGTGGAAGCCGCCAGCTTAAGATCTTGCCCATCAGAAGTAAATGGCAGTTCATGGGGCAGCAACACCCGGCCAAACGGTGCCAGGATATCAAACGTATGACGCTCTGAATCAAGTGCCGGGTCAGTCATTTGGGAAATGCGGCCAACAACTATTTTATCAAGCGTCCGTTCACTGCCTAAGACGTTATTGCGTCCACCACGTTTAACCGGTGTACCGCCGCTGCGATTCAAGTAGTTGATACGGGAGTCCGAGTTACGAACCGGCTTGATGGCATTGTTAGGACATACCTTTTCACACAGGCCGCAGCCTACACAGGCATTGGCGATAACAGCTTTTTGTTTAATGACAGGCACTGCTTGATGGCGCTGGCTTGGTTCCGGCTGATGGCCTGTCGAGACAGTTATCGCCCGTCGTTCCATAGCCGGTTCAATGGCGCTAAACGTGCACGCGGCTACACAACTGCCGCACATCGTACAGCGCTCACTGCTGTATTGTATTTTCCACGGCAAGTCATTGACACTAACGTCTTGTACTTTTACTGCTTCCATCTCTCTACCTCCAATTCCGGGGTGATAACTACGACTTCCCGTTCATTCGGATATATATCGAGTTCCTGGTTGCGGTTAGGCAGAATCTGGTTAAGACCGCAGACTTCCGACGATATCGCTGTCGTAATTCCGTCACTGCCGACAACGACCGGCCGCAGTTTTTTGGAATCACAGCACGTCATCATGCGTCCACCGGGCAGCATAGCAATAATTGTGTTAGGTCCATTGATTTCAAGATGCCCCAGTGACTGACGGATCGCTGTCAGCTCACGCCTGTCAGTCCGCCTTGATATTTCATCAAACGGCAGCGGAGTTATAACATGCTTGTAGTATTTTATCGGCCATTTGAGCACATTGAGAACATAGTGCAATGTATACAGGAAGTTTTGAGAATCTGATTCAAAGCCAATATAACCGCGGTGCAACGATTTTTGATATTCTTTATTTTTTGTATAAAAAGTGTTTTCACCGTTGGCGCACAATGTATAACCCTGCAGAAAGAAGGGGTGGGCTGCATAACGTACAATGTCATAGTTGGTATTCTGTCGGCACTGAACGACGACATTCTTGGCCATCAAATCGCCGTTATTATCCCATAGCCTAAAATAAGTAGCAATATCACGCGGGTCACCGATTTCTTTCAGTGTTAAAACATCAGGCCAGAAGGAATAAACATAACCTTGATCTTCCTTTTCTAACAACGCCCGCAGGGCTAGCCGAGTATTGAGCAATAATTCTTCTTTGGCCTCTTGGCTGGCCATGCGATAATATTCCGGATAGTCATAGACCCGGAATACATAATACGCCATAGCCTTAATATCTAGTCCTGCCTGACGGTTGCCGCGAGGAAGCCATTCATTCACCGGAACAAAGTTGTTTGTCTCCATATAGTGCTCAACCATAGCGGCGCCTTTTTGCGTACAGGCCATTGACAACAACGGTTTATCCTTATCGTTGGCAAAAGCCCCCTCAAGATCTTGCATGACCATGGCAAAACCAGAGTTGTCATGTCCCTCTTGTTGGGGCAGCATCAAATGCAGCGCCAATGACGGATGGAATGCGACTTTGCTTTTTATCGCCCCTATTCTACACATCTAACTCTCCCACCCTTTTTGTCGGCTATGATAAGCACCTCGTAAGGCGCCATATCCAGCCTTATATTTAGTAATAAAAAGCATACAAAAAGACCCAGCGCAAAGATACCCATCCTCGGGACCTTTCCGCTGGGTCTTTTATACCCACGGTGTAGTGCATGCTGCGTTGCACCTGTGTCGCTTGGTCCAGACCGCTTACTTGCGCGGAACCCTAGACACACTCCCTCAAAAATATATGTGCATTACAAACAAACATTAGTGTACACTTGTCATTCTGACTTTAATTATAAAAACGAATTATTATACTGTCAATATGCAACATTAAAGAAAGTTTATTCTGAAAAATCCAAGAGTATACTAGGTGGATGGCGAATGCCCCCATTTCTTATTGTATATTTATTCATGCAAAGATATTCCATTAACGATCGGGCTACTTTCGGGAAGTGTTTAATTTATCCCGTAATTCTGCCACTGTCAGCGTCTGTTTTTCCTAAAAATGTCTCTGAATAAGCCTAACAATGTACTGAATTGTTTTACGGTATACAAACATATCGCCGACTTTTTATCAGTATTCCTGTTCGCACCAACGCCTCATGGGCGACTCTAATTTTTTCGGGTAGCAATAATAATTTTTCGCCAGCAGCTCGGATCCAACGTTTTCTAAGCCAATATTATTCAGTGCAATAGTTGCTTTCTCAATAAGGTCTTGCTTCCAGCCGCCATGTTGATCAGCATGAGCCGTCAATGCAAGATGGCCGCCATAAATAACCAGGAGCCCCTGCCCAGCCAAGCTGAAAGAATCGTGTTAAAGCTTTTTTCGCCCAGCATCAGCTGCTGTCTGATTATATCTTTGGCTACACCTCTCCGCTCAGCTTGCTCTTTATGGTATTGCTGCAGCATGTTTGTATCCGCATAAGGCAGAGCGGCAAATCCCAAATTGATTGATATACCACGTAATTTTTCCTCTTGGAGCCGGTCGGTGTCCGTCCTGTTAAGGCTGTAGTAATGGCTGACTTACCGCGGTCGACATGCCCGGCGGTCCCGATAATGACATGTTTCAAAATTCAATCTCTTCCTGGTTTTGACAGTGCAACGAGGGCCTCGGCAATTTCCGCTGCATTATTGTCGGTTATGCAGCGTACATCAAAGATAATCTTTTCTTGCTGAACGCGAGCGATAATTGGTACAGCCCGCTGTCTGAGACGGCTTTCCATAAAACTTGCGCTGATGCCGGTCACGCTTACCGCTACACCGTAGCCGGGCAATATAGCGGACGGCAGTGATCCACCCCCGGCCGGTGATACTAATGGCACTATCTCGCTAGTAAGACTTCCCAAGCAGTCGTGTTGTCTAATTAATGCTTGCAGGCGGCCGGCTCTATCGAGCAGCTCGTCTTCCGGAGCATTCAACATCGCGAGCACCGGAATCTCGCTGCTCGCATCACCAAGCATATAGGTGTGCAGCGTGCCTTCCAGCGCAGCCAACGATAATTTATCTATGCGAATAGCTCTTAGCAGGGGATGCTTTTTCATAACCTCAATATATTGTGTTTTCCCGGCAATAACGCCGCCTTGTCCCGCCCCGAGCAGCTTATCGGCACTAAATGTTACAATATCAAACCCCTGGGCAAGTCTCTCTGTCACGGTCGGCTCTTGTTGCCCTCCTACATGCAAAGACACCAATGTACCGCTGCCCAGATCCTCAATTAGCGGCAGCTCATATTTATTGGCCAGTGCAGCCAGGTCAGCGCTGTCGGGTTGCGCAGTAAACCCAATAATACGATAGTTGCTGGTATGCACCTTTAAGAGGGCAGCCGTATTGGGGCTAATCGCCTGCTCGTAATCACTCAGATGTGTTTTGTTAGTTGTCCCGACCTCAACCAAAACCGCACCACTTTGCTTCATGACATCAGGAATGCGAAACGAGCCGCCGATTTCGACAAGTTCACCGCGGCTAACAATAACTTCTTGTCCTTTAGCCACTGATGACAGCACGAGTAAAACGGCTGCGGCATTGTTGTTAACTACGAGCGCATCCTCACTGCCTGTTAACCAACGCAAGCGATCGACGACATGGGAATATCGACTACCACGCTCACCTGAATCTACATTGTATTCCAATGTACTGTAGCCGTCCATTACCTCCGCCACTCTGGCTCTAGCCCGGCTTCCTAGAGGGGCCCGCCCTAAGTTGGTATGAAGTACGACGCCGGTAGCATTAATCACCCGCCGCAAACTTGGGTTAACCTGTTTGGCAAGCAAACGCCTGGCATCCGCCACAAGCGCCTCTGGGCTTACTTCGACAGCAGTGCCGCCCAGCAACGCCTGGCGCACATTGGCTACTGCTTGTCGCAGGCAGGCAATGACTAATTGTCGTGGATATTGATTAAGCTCAGGCTCCATAGTATTAGCAGCCAACAGCCGATCGATAGCCGGTATTGACCGCAGCTTTCTATTATCGGTATCCATCTATTTTCGCTTCCTCTCAATTTAACGCTTTGTCATTAATCATTGTTAATTATTTGATATATTATTCTATCAACAGATAATTTTTCCTGCCTTGTGTATAGATTGACGCATACTTACACATAATGGTAATATCAAATATAAATCAGGAGCTTTGGCATGCTAAATAATCTTTTAAACTTTCCGTCACTCAGCAAACTATCGCCTGCTAAACTAACACCTTCCACCCCTGAGCCTCTACGAGAGTCAAAGTTTAATATCAACAAGCCCGATACCGTCTATGACTTAGCTGCATCTGTCCGTAATCTGGTTCAAAGTGCCCAAACTGATGGCAATGAAATTGTTATTTTGTGCATCGGTACCGATCGTTCTACCGGCGATTCTCTTGGCCCGTTGACAGGTACTAAGCTAAAAGCCCTCAATCTGTTCCCGCATGTTTATGGTACGCTGGACGAACCTGTTCACGCGACAAACCTTGGATCGATGCTCAAGCTGATTAACACGACATTTACACAGCCGTTTATCATTGCTGTAGATGCCTGTCTAGGTAAACTTGAAAATGTTGGCTTTGTCACCTTAGGCCAAGGCTCCGTCAAACCAGGGGCAGCCGTAAATAAAGACCTGCCGGCTGTAGGCAACGCCTACATTACCGGCATTGTCAACGTCGGCGGCTTTATGGAGCATCTCGTACTGCAAAGCACCAGACTTAATCTGGTTATGAAAATGGCAGACACTATTGCTCACAGTTTATCATTTGGATTAGGCCGCTCACAAAATAAAGCACACTGAGGCTATATAAAAAATCCCTAGGCGCGCATAAGAGTGCCTAGGGATTTTTTTATATAGCCTTCTGACGTTGGCTGTCACCATCGGGACGGCCGGCCTTATACGTCCTCCGCGGCGGCAGACGTATCATGTATCATCTGGCAAGCGCCACGAAATATTGCACCTTCATGGATATTTAGCATACCGGTTTTAAGATCCGCGTATACTTTAGCAGTAGACAAGAGTTCTAGTTTATCGGTAACATCAATATTACCATTTACTGTGCCGGCAATAACAGCGTTCCGGGCTTTCATCTGTGTTTGCAGGCGTCCGCTTGCCCCAATAACAATATCACCGGCTGTAGATAACTCGCCTTCATAGTGCCCGTCGATGCGAATAGTGCTCTCAGATGTAATATTTCCCTTAAAAGAAGTATCACGTCCGATAAATGTACCAACTTGATCCCCTGAGCTTGTCGGTTGATTTTTTCTGCCAAACATATTGCGCGTTCTCCTCCAGAAAACCTAATGCAGTGGTTTGCGGCCCCTATTAATCGCTTATAAGAGCACCTGCAATGTTTTTTTCTCTAATCACCTATAACATAAAATTAGTAATTACTGTAAAAAACTGGCTGGGTTGACAGCCGTACCGTTGACCCTGACTTCATAATGAAGATGTGAACCGGTACTTAGGCCGGTATTGCCCATATAAGCAATGGGCTGTCCCTTTTTAACCAGCTTCCCGGACTCGACAAGCAGTTGTGAGTTATGACCATAGATCGTCACAATGCCGTTGCCATGATCAATTTCTATCATTTTACCATATCCGCCGAACCAACCGCTATTGATAACGATACCATTAGCGGCGGCAACGATCGAAGTACCGGTATCATTAGCAATATCAATGCCTGGATGCCATTCACTACCCCGGCCCAAAGGCGAGCTGCGCCAACCAAAACGCGATGTTACATCGCCGTTTGTCGGCCAAATCGACGGTGTTGCTGCCAAACGTTCATTCTTAGCCACCAATGCCTTTTTTAGTTCGCGAAGACTTTGCTCTCGTTCTTTTACAGAGACCTCCATATCCTTAACGAAGTTTGTCAATTCACTAACACTCGGTTGTATTTCCGGACCTCCTTGTCCGCTGAAATTGCCAACCCTGACAGGAGCAGCGCGGGATACGCCCGCCGACTCTTCACCGTTAATCATCCGGCGAAGATCGCCATCCAATTGATTAAGCCGACTCATGTCATCTTGCAACTGAGCTGTTGTTTTAGCCAGTTCCTCGAGTTCGGAAAGCTGTCTGCTGTTTTCTTCCCGAAGTTGGGCAAGTTCCAGCTTTTCCTGACTGGACATCTTGGTTTGATAATGATAATTTAGCATTGTGCCTGAGAGTATTGCTAGACAAATACACAGCGCAATAGCGGCGTACTTAACCTTTATGAGCGGGATACGAATACTAAATACAGATTTTGCATGATGCGGTACGATCATTAGAGTATATTCACGTGCTTCAGTCTTTGACGTCTTTTGCTTCACTAGCATCACCTCTTATCGACTTTTACATTTAGCTTTGCTCATATTCGCCGCAAGTAGCAGAAATCCTTCTATTAAATGCATCAAAAGTTCTTTTCTTATAAACTTGCCCCAAAATAGGCTATAACAGCAGCCGCAGGTATAGCCGGCAATAAATTTGCCAACCTTATCGGTTTTAACTCAAGCATGATGATACTCACTCCGATGATCAAAATGCCACCCGTTGCCGTCATTTCCCTAATAACACTTTCAGACAGCACTGAACTGAAAAATCCAGCCAGCAGTGTAATCGATCCTTGATATAACAAGACTGAAATACTGGAAAGTGCCACACCAATGCCCAGACTCGAAGTAAACAAGATTGCGGTTATCCCATCTAGCAGCGACTTAGCATACAGAGTACTGGCATCACCGGCCAGGCCATCCTGGATAGCACCGACGACAGACATGGCGCCAATACAGTACAATAGCGTTGCGGTGACAAATCCTTGCCCAATATTGCCATGAATGCTCTGCCCGGCGAATTTTGCTGACAGCCAGGCGCCGACTCGGTTAAGTCTATAGTCAATATTCAACGTCTCACCAATAACCGCGCCCGTCGCTAAAGCGAGTATGACGATAAGCATATTTCCCGTCTTGAACGCCATTTGTAGGCCAATAACGCCAACAGCTAGCGCCAGACCGTGCATTAGCGTTCTTTGGACTTTTTCTGAAATGCCGCGTTTGAGCACCATACCTAACCCTGAACCGATAAGAACAGCGGCAACATTCACCAAAGTACCTTTCATAGCTTATCAACCCCTCCACGAGCAATTTCACGTACTGCGGCAACTGCCTGGCTAATTTCTGCAGCGGTATTATAGTATCCCGGACTAAAACGTACGGTTCCTGTTGCCAGCGATCCTATGGCTTGATGAGCCCAGGGGGCGCAGTGCAGCCCAGAGCGGCAGGCAATGCCGTAATATTTGTCCAGAGCATGAGCAATCTGACCACCATCTTTACCTTCGACTGTGAAAGATACGACGGCAGTTCTGCCGGTGATTCCGGTCAAGCCATGTATTTTTATTGTTGCGATTCCACTAAGTCCCGCCACGATAAGTTTAGTCAATTCCAGTTCTTTAGCACGAATCTTATCTTGGCCTGTATTCAGGATAAACTCTACCCCGGCCTTGAGTCCGGCAATTCCCGGCGTATTAGGCGTACCACTTTCCAGTCTGTCAGGCATAAACTCAGGCTGATGGTCTGATTCTGATAAGCTGCCTGTACCGCCAACCCGAAGTGGTGTTATTGAGATGGCTTCACGGACATACAGCCCCCCTGTTCCCTGAGGGCCAAACAAGCCTTTATGACCACTAAACGCTAACACATCGATATTCATTGCAACAACGTCAATAAGCTCTACTCCGGCAGTCTGAGCCGCATCTACAATAAATATCGCACCCGCCTGCCTTGCTAACCGCCCAACTTCAGCTACAGGCATTATCGTACCGGTTACATTGGAAGCATGGCTCATGATGACGGCCGCAGGCTTTTGTCCAAGTGCCGTCCGCATGGCAGCCATGTCAAGCTGCCCGTCAGACGAACACGGGACAATCTTGACATGGACTCCCCGGCCTTCAACAAAACGGACAGCCCTGGCAACGGCATTATGCTCCATGGCTGTCGTCACAATAGTATCACCAGGCCGTAACAAGCCAAATACTGTCATACAAATCGCGTCAGTTGCATTATAAGTAAAAACAATCTGATTGGCGTCAGTGACGTTGAATAGTTTAGCCAACACCTCCCGCGCCTCATACAGCAGCAAACTAGCCGCCCTTGCCATCGCATGGCCACTTCGCCCAGGGTTTGCCCCCATCGTTCGTAAGCAGCAGTCAACGGCCTGGTAAACAGCTTCCGGTTTTGGCCACGTTGTGGCAGCATTATCGAGGTAGATCATATCGTTTTTACGCCCCTAATCTTCCAGTATCAACCTGACCGACGGAAACGGTTCCAGAGCCCGGTGCAAGATGCCGTGGAGATGCGCAATCAAAAGACCATAGTTAACAATGGGAACGGCCGCTTCTCTCGCCATAGCCAGACGGTGCAGCATTTCCCGCCGGTTGAGCATGCACGCGCCACAATGGACAATCAGCTTGTATTTTGATAAATCAGGAGGAAAAGTACCGCCCGAAACCCAATCAAAATCGAGTTCCCCCCCTACAGCTTGCCTAAGCCAGCGGGGAATCTTCATCCGTCCGATATCATCGGCTTGACGGTGATGCGTACAGCCTTCGGCAACAAGCACTTTATCACCGGGACGCAGAGACTCTATAGCTTTGGCGCCGCTTACCAAAGTTTCCAAATCACCCTTATGACGAGCCATTAAAATCGAAAAAGATGTCAGCATTACGCCTGATGGCGTATCGGCTCCAACCTTCATAAACTCTTGTGAATCGGTAACGACCAACCGGGGCGGATACTTCAGACCATCCAGCGCCTGTTTCAACTCCCGTTCTTTGACAACAACCGCCGTGGCGTCATTATCCAACAAATCGCGGATAGTCTGTACCTGAGGCAAAATTAATCGCCCCTTGGGAGCGGCTAAGTCAATTGGCACGACTAGCACGACAGTGTCCCCCGGTGACACCAGGTCGCCAATAACCGGCGGCCCTTCCCAGTCATCAGGAGCCAGCTTAATAATCAAGCGTTTTAACTCTTCGATCCCCATGCCAGTTTTGGCGCTAACATTGATTAACGGCAAATTGAGCAGCCCACTCCACTGCTCAATTATACGGGTAGAAATTTTCATAAGATCGCCTTTATTGACAACACCGACAATTGGCAAACTACGTTTGCCAATCTCTTTAACAAGTGACTGTTCCCATTCAGTTGGCCCTTGCTCAGGTTCAATAACAATGACGGCAAAATCGGTTTTGTTAAGCACCTGCATCGTTCGTTCAACCCGCAAAGCACCCAAGTCACCGACATCGTCAATTCCCGCCGTATCAATAATCATGACCGGGCCAAGCGGCAATATTTCCATTGCCTTATACACAGGATCGGTTGTCGTACCGGGAACTTCGGAAACTAGGGCAATATCCTGATTTGTAAGAGCATTAATCAAACTTGATTTACCGGCATTACGGCGACCAAAAATTGCGATATGCAATCTTGATCCTTTTGGGGTATCCTGCATATTTCCTTTCCTCCTAGTTCACTTTTGCCCGGCAATGCCCGGCCTAGTCATGGCTCGGGCGTCTAAAATGTCATCGAGCTGCGCCTCTGGCAGCACAGCTAGTGTTAATGCGGCTTGCCGCACAGTTTCGCCTGTTGCTGCCGCCCGTCGGGCGACAGCAGACGCAAGATCGTAGCCGATATGAGGGACAAGGGCCGTAACACTTACTTGACTGCCCGCCAGCAATGCCTGGCAGCGTCCAACATCGGCTGTTATTCCTTGGATACAGTATTCATCTAATATCTTTACAGCATTTGTTAATAGCGACAGACTTTCTAACAGATGATGAGCAATCAAAGGCATAAACGCATTCAGTTCGAGTTGACCTGACTGAGCCGCCATAGTAATTGCCATATCAGAGGCCATAACATGAAAGACAACTTGATTTACAGCTTCAGGAATGATCGGATTTACTTTGCCCGGCATAATTGAAGAACCAGCCTGGCGCTCCGGCAATCGTATTTCCCCTATTCCAGCCCGTGGCCCTGAGGATAACAGCCTAAGATCATGGGCAAGCTTACCTAAATTAACAGCTAATGCTTTAAGCAACCCAGATACTTCGACAAATATGTCAGTATTTTGTATGACATCAATCATATTCTCAGCTCTAGCCAAACCAACGCCAGCATATTGGCGAACTTTGTCATTGACCTTAAAAATGTATTTTTTGTCGGCATTCAGCCCAGTACCAACGGCTGTGCCACCTAATGAAACCTGACGCAACCGTTCTTCAACTTTATAGAGTCGCCAACGGTCACGGGCAATGGCACTGGCATAAGCACTAAATTCCTGCCCTAGCATAATGGGCACGGCATCCTGCATCTCAGTACGGCCAACCTTAATAACGCCTGCAAACTCGGCTTCCTTGGCCTGTAGCGTTTGCTGCAGCATGGAACAGACTTCACTTAATGGTTTTAGCAGCCAGATCGCGGCAATTCTAAGAGCTGTAGGATAGACATCATTAGTCGACTGATGCAAATTAACATGATTGAGAGGATGAACTAGACTGTAATCGCCACGCAATCCTCCCAGAATCTCATTTGCTCGGTTGGCCAGCACTTCATTGACATTCATATTGGTCGAAGTTCCCGCACCGCCTTGTAAGGCATCAACAACAAATTGATCTTGCCATTGCCCATTGATTATTTCATCTGCCGCTGTTGCAATTGCCTGCGCTTTATCGACTGACAAAAAACCTAATTCAGCATTAACCTCTGCAGCAGCTTTTTTGATTAGCGCCAAGGCTTTAATGAGAATATACGAGACTTTATAGTTTGAAAGCGGGAAATTTTCCAGCGCCCGTAATGTATGAATTCCATAATATACATCAGCAGGCACTTCCCGCTGTCCCAACAAATCTTTTTCTAGCCGCATATTGCTTTGCCCCCACCAAGTTCTTTATCTTAAATATTGAGTCAAAGATCCCGATTCTACAGGCGGCTTCAGTTCAGGTGGAGTGAGTCTCCACCTGAACCCCCGATGTTTCTAACTTTGCTGAAACAAGTTCACTTTCGCGTTCCATGTTTCACGTGAAACATATCATACGACAAGTTGCTGTCCATGAAACTTACCACTATCTGTCGCTTGCCGATCGGCGAGCATTTCCATAATGCGCTCCAAATCTTCCGACGAATAATATTCGATTTCAATTTTACTTTTTAGTTTTCCTGGTTTAATCTTTACTTTCGTACCCAATATCATCTTCAGCCGGTCTTCAAGTTCATTCACAAAAAACTGATTAATATCCTCAGCAGTTTCTGTTTCTGGTTTTGGTTCCGATTGCTTTACCGGACGGCGAGCTGCCAGCCGACGCACTAATTCTTCAGCATCACGCGCCGATAATCCTTCGTCAATAATTTGTGTAGCTGCAGCCAATTGCATTTCAGCATTGTCGAGAGCCAAAAGTGGCCTGGCTTGTCCGACAGACAATGTTCCACGTGAAACAAAATCACGAATTTCCGGCTGCAGGTTGAGTAGGCGCACAATATTAGCAATCATCGAACGACTGCGCCCAATCTTTTGAGCTACCTCCTCTTGTGTCAAGCCAAACTCTTCAATTAAACGCCGAAAAGCCATAGCCTCTTCAATAGGATTTAGGTTTTGCCGTTGCAAATTTTCAATTAAAGCAATTTCCATCATCTCGGCATCAGTGTAGTCGCGCACTACTGCCGGAATCTTGGCTAGTCCGACAAGCTGAGAAGCCCGCCAACGACGCTCTCCAGCCACAAGCTCATAGCCATCAAGTATCTTGCGCACAACAACCGGCTGAATAATGCCGTGTTGTTTAATTGATTGTGCCAATTCAAGCAAGGCTTCTTCATCAAAGTCACGACGTGGTTGATTTTGGTTAGGAACTATATATTCGACGGCAATCTCGTTTATTGCCGCCTGACTATCGCTGATTAAATTTGTATTTGGAGCACTGAACAATGCATCCAATCCGCGACCTAAGCCCCGTTTACTCATCACCGATCACCTCACGTGCTAAATCAAAGTACACTTCTGTGCCTTTAGACTTAGGATCATATTTTATAACAGGCTGACCATGACTTGGAGCTTCACTTAACCGCACATTTCGCGGAATAATTGTCTGGTATACCTTATGTCGGAAATGATTTTTAACTTCGTCAACGACCTGGATCGATAAATTTGTCCGGGCATCAAACATCGTGAGCACTACCCCTTCAAGCGCAAGCATCGGGTTAAGATTTTTTTGCACAAGACTAATTGTTTTCATTAACTGGGTCAATCCTTCAAGGGCATAAAACTCACATTGAATCGGGACAATCACAGAGTTTGCCGCAGTAAGTGAGTTAATCGTCAATAAACCTAACGAAGGCGGACAATCAATCAATACATAATCATAGGCATACTTAGCCTTGTCCAGCGCTCGTTTTAGCTTACCCTCACGTGATATCATCGATACAAGTTCAATTTCCGCTCCAGCAAGCTGAATAGTAGCCGGCAAAAGTTTAAGGTTGTCAATTTGGGTCTGTACTACAATAGACTCAATCGGAATATCATTAATCAGTGCATCATAGACACAACGCTTTATCGCACCTTTATTAGATCCCAAGCCACTGGTGGAGTTGCCTTGCGGGTCAATATCAATAAGCAGGACTTTTTTTCCCAACTCAGCCAAGCAGGCCGACAGATTGACAGCCGATGTCGTCTTGCCGACCCCGCCTTTTTGATTGGCGATCGCTATCACTTTAACCAAAACAAGTTCACCTCAAATATAATACTTTCATCTTGTCATTCTCGCACATAGACGTAATTTCCTGCCAAAAAGATTATTGAAAAGAAAAACTTGGTGTAATACGCATATAGTCTCTTTATCTAATTGAAAAAATATAATATAATGCTAATAAACCGCACTTCAATAAGGAGGCTTGCTCTAATGCCACTGTATCATCCCCGGCTAGAGACAATTGACACTGATGAAACTAGGCGCTATGCAGGCTTAAGCGGCGAGGTCGATTTCGCCCCTGCGCTCCTTAATGAAGCATGCACGCTAGCCCAGCTGTTGGCAATACCAAAAGGAGTTTGGCAGACTTATGTCTATGACCAGGATGCCCATACTATATTGTCTCCTACGCCCTTTATTCTGACAGCGGACAGTATTATTAAGCATCTGAGCGGCGCATATGAAATCGCGGTAATGGCCGTGACGATCGGGCTATCTCTTGAACAGGAGGTTTCTAACCTATTTTCTAAAAACCAGTATACGCTAGGTCTATTGTTAGATGCCGCCGGAACAACAGCAGTAGAAGCAACTTGTGATGCTGTCAGCAGTGTAATAGCCGGCCAAGCCGCGCGCGCAGGACTGACGGTAGGCCGCCGCTTTAGTCCAGGCTATAGTGGCTGGCCAATTGACGTACAGCCGGAAATATTGGCCTTGGCTACAGGCGCCGCCATCGAACTAAGTGTCACAGATACTAAAATGCTTGTTCCCCGTAAGTCTGTCACCGCTGTCATTGGATTATATCCTTATAGCCAAGCACTAGGTTTACCTCACCAACAAGCGCTTGCCTGCGATAACTGCGGACAGCCGGCTTGTCAAGCGCGAAAGGAGCCAACTAGACAATGATTAATATATTTGACGGTGCTATGGGCACGATGCTGCATCAGGCCGGTCTCAAACCGGGTCAGTGCCCTGAGTCATGGAATATAGAACAGCAGCAAAAAATAGTCGCAATTCATCGCCAGTATGTTCAGGCTGGTGCGACAATTATTGAAACAAATACTTTTGGCGCTAACCGGATTAAGTTAGCCCATTATGGCCTGGCAGAAAAAACAGCGGCGCTTAATGCCGCCGGGGTAGCTGCCGCTCGGCAAGCTGCCGGCAGTTATGCCAAAGTAGCCGGTTCTGTCGGACCTACAGGAAAGTTTATCGCTCCCCTTGGTGAGTTGACGTTCGATGAAGCTTACAACGCTTTTTTTGAACAAATACAATCCCTTGACAATGCTCGGGTTGACTATATCATTATCGAAACGATAATTGATATCCAGGAGATGCGGGCTGCACTATTGGCTGGCAAAGCGGCAACAAGCAAGCCAATTATCTGCCAGCTATCATTCGATGCCGACGGGCGGACAGTAACAGGAACCGATCCGCGCACAGCCGCAATTACCTTAGAAGCTTTAGGTGCAAGTGTAATTGGCGCCAACTGCTCATTAGGGCCGGCCGAACTGCTGGCGGTCGTTGAAACGATGGCCCAGTCCTGCAATCTGCCAATCAGTGTACAACCTAATGCCGGTATGCCCGAGCTTGTCAACGGCCAGACTATTTTTCCGATGCAAGCGGATGAAATGGCAACATGGATCCCTAAGTTAACGGCCGCAGGCGCCACCTTTATCGGCGGCTGCTGTGGCACTACACCGCTCCACATCAAAACCATCAGGCAAGTAGTCGATAGTTTGCCCAAAGAATCACAGCGCAGCCAGCATAGCTTTACTGCCTTGACTAGTCGCACTCGTTCTGTTTTTCTTGGTCCCCGCTACTGTCCGGTTATCATCGGTGAACGCATTAACCCTACCGGGCGCAAATCCTTAGCCAAAGATATTAAAGAAGGAAGCTTTATCTCAGTAAAAAAAGAAGCCCTTGCCCAAATACAAGCCGGCGCTGGTATACTAGATGTCAACATGGGTGTGCCTGGTATCGATCAGGCAATTATTATGAAACAAGCAATTGATGAATTATCGCTGCTGGTCGATGTTCCACTGGCCATCGATACGACTGACCCCGCGGCGCTAGAGGCCGGTCTTAAAGCATACCCCGGTCGCGCTCTGATCAATTCAGTGACTGCAGAGAAAGCAAGATTAGACAGCTTTCTGCCGCTTGCCAAAAAGTACGGAGCTGCTGTATTATGTCTGCCGTTATCTGATAGTGGCATTCCACTGACTGCCATCGAACGGATAAAAGTGGCCAAAGAAATCGTAGCTATTGCCAAAGAGCATGGCTTGAACCATTACGATCTGCTCCTTGATGCCCTAGTAATGACAATAGCGACAGATGGCCGAGCAGCGGCCGAAACATTACAAACGCTTAAATTATATCGTGAGCAGCTTGGTTGCCCGGCAGTAATGGGCCTTAGCAACGTTTCGTTTGGCCTGCCACGACGTGATCTCATCAATGCTGCCTTTTGCACCATGGCATTATCTGCCGGTCTTGACGCGCCTATTCTTAATCCGTTTGATCCATTAATGCAGGACATGTGGTCTGCCGCCACGGCAATAAGCGGACATGATAACCAAGCTGTACTCTATAGTAAAAAATATGTTACTATGCCCACAAAGCCAATTGATGCAACAACGAATACACCTGATATATTAACACAAATCCGGCAGTCAGTCATTAATGGTGAAACAACTGGGGTCGCTCCCCTTATTCGCCAAGCACTTGCTGAAAACATCAACCCCCTTATAATTACCGAGCAAGCGCTGACAGCAGCGATGAATGAAATAGGACAGGCTTTTGGTCAGGGCCGCTGCTACTTGCCGCAAGTACTATTATCGGCAGAAACGATGCGATTGGCGTTTAATACAATCAAAGAGGTGCTGCCGGCTCATACCGTACAAAGCTTAGGCACCGTATTGCTCGCTACTGTAAAAGGTGATATCCACGATCTGGGCAAAAATATAGTAGCCGCCCTTCTGGAAAATAACGGTTTCAGTGTTATCGACCTGGGAAAAGATGTACCGCCTGAGACTATTGTCACCGCCGCACAAAAACACCGACCCGACATCGTTGGCCTATGTGCATTAATGACTACCACTTTGCCTCAAGTTGACATAACTATTAATTTTCTCAAAGCTGCTGGATTTACCGGCAATACAATTGTCGGGGGAGCCGTACTGACTGAAAGCTATGCGCAACAGGCTGGCGCCGATGCTTATGCGGCCAACGGGGTAACTGCAGTAAATATTGCCAAACAATTGCTAAGTAACGCTAAAGAACTAAGATAAACAATAATAAAAAGTGCTGCCGATAACTTGATAATAAGTTATCGCAGCACTTTCGCTTTTTTCAGTGTCTAAGGACAAATCTTCGACCTTATCCGAATGACTTAGCCACTCTTCCCCCCGCGTGCAGAAGCGGGAGGTAAGACGCGGTTTAGTTATCTGATAGACTATTCTTGCGACTATTTTTAACCTGGATATTAATATTAACATAATCGCCTTCAGTTTCCTGCTTAACATGAATATCCATGCCACTTTTCTTCATTTGAGAAATAACGCTATTAATCGTATTGATAAAAATGCGAACATCTTTAACAATTTTAACGATCGTCTGCTTAGGAGCTGCAGCTTCATCTTTTTCCCGGGAAATATTTACTGTATATGATTCAATTAAATCTTCTGTTTCCCGGACGTTCAAACCTTTCTCCTTAACACCTGCCAACACTTCCATCTGCCTATGGGAATCCTCAAGCTTCAATAAGGCGCGAGCGTGACGCTCTGTTAAGTTCTGTCCAACAACAGCTTGACGCACTTGAGAATCAAGCTTTAATAATCGCAATTTATTGGCGATGGTAGACTGATTTTTTCCTACCCTTCGAGCTAATTCCTCCTGCGTAAAGCTAAAGCTGGCGATTAGGTGCTGGTAGCCCTCAGCCTCTTCCAAAAAGTGCAGATCTTCCCGCTGCAGATTTTCGATCATGGCCAATTCAGCCATTTCCTGATTATCAAGTTCCCGCACAATAACTGGGATCTCAGTAAGACCAGCCAAGCGGGAAGCTCTTAGGCGGCGTTCACCGGCAACAAGCTCATATGTTTCGCCTTGCCGACGCACCAACAGCGGCTGAATAATACCAAATTCACTGATTGAAGCAGCCAATTCCTGCAGAGATTCGTCATTAAAGGTTTTACGCGGTTGATATGGGTTAGGAACGATGCTTTCAGGCGAAATTTTTTGCACTGATTGCATTTCATTACCAGAGCCGGCTTCAATATTATGAGGAGCAGTATCAACTGCAGCCTGTTCTTCAACAGCAGTTATAATTTCAGCAACAGGTTTGGGGTCAGTTGGCGGACTATCTCCGATACCAAACAGCTTGGCTAAGGTTCTCATCTTTCCACCACCTACAAAAAAACATTAAGGTCAACTTTTTATATTTATATATTCTGCAAATACTAGTAATTTCCTCTAAATCAAAGTGGCTTTTTTTCCGGAGTACCTGGACGACGAGGAAAGGTATCCGGTGTAGCCGCCACCTTCTTTATATAGACGATCGCTCGCTTATCAGTAAGGCCTGGCAATTTGACAGGCTCAATCCGTTCAAGCTTACCGCCAAGCATAGCGATTGCCTTAGCAGCCTCAATAGCTTCTTCCTCATACTGGGCGCCTTTTAACGCAATAAAGAAGCCTCCGATCTTAACAAAAGGCAGGCACAATTCGCATAAGACATTTAATCTGGCTACAGCCCGTGATACAGCGATTTGGTACTGACCCCGGTGCTGCTTGCTCTTTCCTGCTTCCTCCGCCCGGGCATGAACGACCCTTACGCCCTCTAACGCCAGTGAGTCTATCACTTGCTGTAAAAATAGCAGGCGTTTATTAAGCGAGTCCATTAGTGTAAGCTGTAGACTAGGTTGAAAGATTTTTAGCGGTATGCCTGGAAATCCAGCGCCGGTGCCAACATCAATGACCCGAGTATCAGGACGATTAAACATACTATCCTGATAGCAAGATAACGAGTCAATCATATGTTTTACAGCCACTTCTTGCGGCTGTGTAATTGCTGTCAGATTGATCTTCTCATTCCATTCACCAAGTAAGCGGTAATAGGTATCCATGGCCACAAGCTGGCTGTCAGTCAGAGACAAACCGTAATCAGCAGCCGCATAAGCCAATATATCTTTAAAATTCTGCACTAGGGCAGCCCTCCCCCTTTCACTCCCGACTACCGCGCCGCTGTTCCAAATACACTAACAGAATGGCAATATCGGCAGGTGTTACACCGGAAATACGGGCAGCCTGCCCGATTGATAGCGGCTGAATTTTATTAAGCTTTTGACGGGCTTCCAGCGCCAAACCGTTGATCTGACTGTAGTCAATATCGTCAGGCAAATAGTTTTCCTCCAATTTAGTTGAACGTCTTACCTGGTCAAATTGCTTTTGGATATAGCCTTCATATTTGGCGGCAATTTCAATCTGCTCACGCACTAGGGATGGCAGCTCCGGCAAATCAAACTGGGAGCGCAGCCCATCATATGTTACTTCTGTGCGTTTCAATAGATCATATAAAGTGATGCCTGTCCGTAATGCAGCAGTACCTAAAGCTAAGAGTTTGGCCTGCACTTCCGGTAATGGCGTAATTTGAGTTTCTTGCAGTAATGACAGCGTACTATCAATAGCGTCCCGCTTAGCAGTAAAGCGCTGATACCGCTCCTGACTGACAAGTCCGATCTTCCACCCTTTCTCCGTTAATCTAAGGTCGGCGTTATCCTGACGAAGAATTAACCGGTATTCGGCGCGCGAGGTCATAATCCTGTAAGGCTCGCTCGTTCCTTTAGTCACCAGGTCATCGATTAAAACACCAATATAAGCCTCTGAGCGTGATAAAATCAAGGGGGGCTTAGCTTGCGCTAATAGGGCGGCGTTAACGCCGGCCATAAGTCCCTGAGCGGCAGCTTCCTCATAGCCTGACGTACCGTTGGCCTGGCCTGCAGAAAACAAACCCGCAATTTTTTTCACTTCTAATGTTGGTTTAAGTTCTGTCGGATCGATACAATCATATTCGATTGCATAGCCAAAGCGCATAATTTCGGCATTTTCGAGACCCGGTATTGTTCGCAAAAACGCTAACTGAACATCGGCAGGCAGACTGCTGGACATACCTTGAATATACATTTCCTTAGTTCTCGAACCTTCCGGTTCCACAAAGACCTGATGAGATAATTTGTCGGCAAACCTAACAACCTTATCTTCAATTGACGGGCAATATCGCGGCCCGGTACCTTCAATAACCCCTAAATATAAAGGCGAGCGGTGCATATTGGCCCTGATAATTGCGTGTGTCTCTTCATTGGTGTACGTAAGCCAGCACGGCAGCTGCTCCCGCGTTTTAAACTCACTCATATAAGAAAAATTATGGATGGTACTGTCGCCAGGCTGAATCGTCATTTTACTCGTATCTACAGTACAGGCATCGACTCTGGCCGGCGTACCCGTCTTGAAGCGCATCAGTGTAATACCCAAACCTTTGAGCTGGTCCGACAACTTGATAGCGGCCCGCTGGCCGGCCGGACCACCGGGATAATTGATGTCACCGAGAATAACTTTACCACGCAGATATGTACCGGTAGCAATAATTACACACTTGGCGCTGTACAACTCGCCAAGCTCAGAAACGACACCTGTCACCTGTCCGTTTTCAATAATTAACTGTTCAATGAGCGCCTGCTTAACAGCTAGTCCTGGCTGCTTTTCCAACGTCTCTTTCATTGTAGACTGATACAGCCATTTGTCGGCCTGGCCCCTTAAAGCGTGAACAGCTGGCCCCTTACCCGTATTAAGCATCCTCATTTGAATACAAGATTTATCGGAGTTAACACCCATTTCTCCGCCTAGCGCATCTATCTCCCGCACCAAATGTCCTTTAGCCGGCCCTCCTATAGCAGGATTACAAGGCATCATGGCAATATTATCCATATTAAGGGTAGTAACCAATGTCCGGCAGCCCAGACGCGCTGCGGCCAAAGCTGCCTCACAGCCGGCATGGCCGGCGCCAATAACTACTACATCATACTCTCCCGCCTGAAACAACCATCTCACCTCATCTATTTATAGCCCTTTACTTACCAATACAAAACTGAGAAAAAATCTGGTCAATAATATCTTCGCCTACTGTTTCGCCTGTTATTTCACCAAGCTTGTCCCAGGCGGCCCGAAGATCAACGACAATACAGTCTGATGGCATGCCGGCCTCAATTGTAGCCAAGGCGTCGTCAAGCCGCTGTGTAGTATGCCGTAAAGCAGCAGCATGACGGACATTATTAACAAAGGCCGCCTCACCCTGGCTGACCTGGCCACGATAAACTAAGTCGACAATTTCCTGCTCCAGGTCAGCTAAGCCTTGCCCTTGTGTAACAGAGATTCTTACTATTTTACGACAGACTGAAATTGTTTCAATTTCGTCTAAATTGATCCTCTGCGGCAAATCGCTTTTATTGACAAGCACAATAACCTGCTGACCGGCTAGCAGTTTTAATACCGACCGATCTTCCTCCGATAGTGGCAGCGAGGCGTCTAAAAGCAACAAGACAAGGTCGGCCTGATGAACAAGTTCTTTGGCCCGCTCGACACCAATCCGCTCAACGGTGTCGGCAGTCTCGCGAATACCGGCCGTGTCAATTATTTTAAGCGGTACTCCTCTGATATTGACATATTCTTCAATAATATCCCTTGTCGTACCGGGAACATCAGTAACAATAGCCCGCTTTTCCCGGAGCAAGGCATTAAGCAAGCTTGATTTGCCTACATTTGGTTTGCCGATAATAACAGTTGCCAGTCCCTCGCGCAAAATCTTACCAGTATGAGCTGTAGACAATAGTTTGGCAATTTCGCTATTTGCGGTGACAATTAACTGGGCCACTTCATCGGCTGCCGCTTGTTCAATATCTTCTTCTGGAAAGTCGATCGCAGCCTCTAACTGGGCAATCATTCTGAGAATACTATGGCGTAAGCGTTTAACCTGTTCTGATAATTGGCCTGACAGATTGCCTACGGCTGTTTTAAGAGAAGCATCAGTCTTAGCCCTAATAATATCAATAACTGCCTCGGCCTGAGCCAAATCAAGACGTCCGTTTAAAAAAGCCCGCTTAGTAAATTCACCCGGCTCAGCCAGTCGTGCCCCAAGCCTAAGCGTCAAATCCAAAATTCGCTTTAATGGCGCCGGACCGCCATGACAATGAATTTCTATAACGTCTTCCCGGGTATACGACCTGGGAGCACGCATAATCAAAAGGATGACTTCATCAATAATCTCACCTGTGGCAGGGTCAGTAATATTGCCATAGACAGCTTGATGGGACGCGATAGCGCCGGCCTGACTACCATTCTTGCCGATAAACAACTTGTCGGCAATCACCATAGCCTTACTGCCGCTTACCCTGACAATGCCAATGCCGCCTTCACCAATAGCGGTAGCGATAGCGCTAATCGTATCCTCACCTGTAAGCATATTCACAACAACTTCCACCCCTTAAACGATATGTCTGATAGAATCAATACTGTGAGTATATTATAATTCCCGTTACTTGCCAATGTTCCTGCATACACAGATAATTATATAGTATATCTCAAGTAAAAATCAAAAATACATACAAAATATTATTATCACACTAACTATTAGCAGGGTAAAGTAAATATAATGTAGAAATTAGTAGCTATTTGTAATTGTGGGCTATTTGCAACAAGAAAGAGGTATTGGAATGAATGATAAAAATGACATTCTACTAGAAACTGGAACTAATGAATTTGAAATGATCGAATTTTCAATTGGGCATGTAAACTATGGTATAAACGTAGCTAAAGTCAGGGAAGTTATTAACCCCGTTCCTGTCATCAAAATGCCTAACGTCCATCCGTGGGTTGACGGTATTTTTACATTGCGTGGACGGGTCATGCCACTAATCAATCTCCCACGCTGCCTTAGCAACAAATCGGAGACTACCTCCCCTAAAATAATTGTCAGTGAACTAAATAACTATTTTTCTGGTTTTCTTGTAGACGAAGTTTCTCGCATTCACCGTATATCTTGGACAGAAATGGAACCTCCTCCCCATATTACAGATTCGGACATGGTTGTCGGCATTATCAAAATGCCTGAAAAAATAGTTGTCTTACTAGACTTTGAAAAAATAGTATCGGAGATCAATCCTGATATGAACTTGAAGTATAATGAAATTCCTCCAGCTCACACTGATACAATAGAGTTCCGTAAGAGCAAAACAATACTAGTGGCAGAAGACTCCAAATTGCTGCGCGATCTACTGTTAAATACCTTGCATAATGCCGGATATAACAATATTATTCTTGTGGAGAATGGGCAGCTTGCCTGGAACAAGCTTGAAGAGCTGAGTGCCGATGGTCAAGCAATCGAAAACAGTATTCAACTTCTCATCACTGATATTGAAATGCCGCAAATGGATGGTCATCATCTGACTAAGCGTATCAAGGAAAGTGATAAGCTAAAACATCTGCCGGTTGTTCTCTTCTCTTCTCTAATCAACGAAGAAATGAGAGCTAAAGGGCAGATGATCGGCGCCAACGGACAAGTTTCTAAACCGGAAATTGCCCAATTGATCGAACTTGTCGACAAATTTATATTGTAAAGAGAGACGAACGCTTCAGATGGGGTTTTACTTCATCTGAAGCGTTCGTCTCTCTTTACACATAGTTAAAATCCCCACCCCAAAACTAAGCCTACTTTACAATCAGATCCCACAACTGTTTACCAATTAATAAGCTGGTCACACCAATAAACAATGGCCGCACATAAGCAGTTCCACTCTTAATTGCTAATCGTGAACCGGCAAGGGCTCCGGCAATCATTCCACTCCCCATAATGAGGCCGTACTGCACATTAACCGAATCAAGCCAGAAAAATGTCATGACGGCGGCAATATTGCTGGCAAAGTTCATTACTTTGGCATTACCTGCCGCTACTACAAAATCAAATCCCAACATTAAAAAGGAAAAAATGAAAAAAGAACCGGCGCCAGGACCAAAAAAACCATCATAATAACCAATGCCGAATACACCGACGGCGATTAGCGACCTTGTCTTTGGGGTTAATCCCTCATAAGTGGACTCAGAACCCCAACTCTTCCTAAAAACGGTATAAAAAGCAACTACTACCAACAGTACAACAACTAAGGGCTTAAGAAATTCCGGCGGGATATGTCTAACTGTATAAGCTCCCAACACCGAGCCGACAAAAGATAGTGGAAATAGCCAGGTTACAAGCTGACGTTCAATTTTTCCCGACCTTATAAAAGAAAGTGAACTTGTCACCGAGCATAAAGTACTAGCCAGCTTATTGGTGCCTAATACCACACTAGGCGGTAAACCGGTAAACATCAGTGACGGCAGCGAAATCAATCCCCCGCCTCCCACTACAGAGTCAATGAACGCGGCAATAAACCCAGCGATAAGTAAAAATACAATCATTTCAAGACTTAGGGGTTCCACTTCAACATCTCCTATAATAGCAAAATCATGTCATTACTATCATAAACTTTCCCACCTTGAGAAATCAAGCTATTTTTACATTGCATTATCAAGTACAAGTAAGGTGGAGATTTTACCTGTCCCGGTTCTTTTAGCGCGGGAACTCCCCTCGGAGAGGGAGACAGGGGTTTAAAGCCTCCCGCCGTGAGGGAGGTCGCTGCCGCAAGCAGACGTAGGCAGTCCCTGCTTCATAATGAAAAGGGGCTGTGAAATCACAGCCCCTTTTCATTATAGTGTATCTGCAAGTACAATTATCAACGTTTTAAAGCAATCACTACCTTGCGGTAAGGATCGTCCCCTTCACTATAGGTGACGATGCGGCTGTCACTCTGCAGCGCCGTATGGATAATCTTGCGCTCTTGCGGACTCATAGGTTCGAGAACTACCCTCTCACCCCGGCGCTTAACCTTATCTGCCAGTCTCATAGCTAGCCGGGAAAGAGTTTCAGCCCTACGCTTACGATAATCTTCAACATCTAACACGATACGACTGCGACTCTCAGCATCACGGTTAGCCGCAAGATTAGTAAGATACTGCAAAGCATCAAGAGTCTGACCATGCTTGCCGATGAGCAGACCTAAATCATCGCCGCGCAAATTAATGAGGACATGGTCATCTTGTTCCACCGTTTCCATAGCCACAATAATATGCATAGTTTTAAAAATGTCCGACAAAAATTTCTCGGCCTGCTCAACAGGGTTAATAGGTTGAACAGCTACTCTCACTTTAGCAAGCTTAGAACCAATAAAGCCGAATAATCCTTTGCTTGGTGCCTCCAGAACCTCATGAACGACCCGGTCGCGGCTTACCTTAAGTTCAGCCAATGCCAGTTCAATGGCTTCCTCAATCGTTTTACCAGTCTTTTCGGTAATAGTCAGCTTACCATTCATAATTAGCGTGCCTCCTCACGAGCGACCGACGCGTTATTACGATACATAATCCATTGCTGCACAATTTGAAAAATATTGCTCATTACCCAGTATAACACTAGACCACCAGGAAAAGTGAAGCTAATATATCCAATAAACAACGGCATAAAAATTAACATCATTTTATTTTGCTGAGTCATCTCAGTAGTAGTCTGCTTCTGTTGAATATACGTAGTAGCAGCCGACAATACCGGCAATATATAAGTGGGATCGGGCAACGCTAAATCCGGTATCCATAAAAAGCTAGGAGGCAGCAAGGCATACTTATAATCGCGAATGGCAAAAAATATCGCTATTAAGAACGGCATTTGAACTAACAGCGGCAAACAGCCAGCCAATGGATTTACCCCTGCATCTTTATATAAGTTAGCCAATTCCTTATTACGTTTTTCGGGATTATCCTTATATTTTTCCTGCAGTTCCTTCATCTTCGGCTGAATGTCCTGCATGGCCTTCATTGACTTTATCTGCTTGACCGTCAGCGGATACATTAATAATTTAATGGCTACAGTCAATAAGATAATGGCTATACCATAATTGGCAAAGCCCATACTAACAGTCAAATTATAAAAGAAAGTCAATGCACCCTGCATAATATTGCTTAAAAAATCCAAAAAATTTCCCTCCTGCAAATAACTAGCTGTTTATTTAAATAGGATCATACCCGCCAGGGTGAAAAGGATGACAACGCAAAATACGCCGTATCGTCATTAGCACCCCGCGGGCTACCCCATACTTTTCGATAGCCATGAGCGCATATTCCGAGCATGTAGGTATAAACCGGCAGCTGGGAGGTTTTAACGGCGAAATGAATAGCCGATAAAATTTAATAATGCCAACGATAACAAATGTAACTAACTTTTTCATAACTTCTCCGCCATTAATTTAGCCTTAGAACACAATTCCAAAAATGATTTTGTTGCTAGGGCTAATCCACCATTAATTAACGGCTGACGAGCGACCAACACTAAGTCGATACCTTTGATTACTTTACTTTGATTAAACCGGTACGTTTCTCTCAGCAACCGTTTAAGGCGGTTACGCACGACAGCCGAACCTAACCGTTTGCCGGCGGCAAAACCAGCGCGCCGCTCAGCAGATCGGTTTGGCAAGACATATAATACTAAATATTTGTTGGCATATGACTTGCCGCCACGATATACTGCCTGGAAGCTCTTATTCTTACAAAGCCTGCCACATTTAGGCAGCGTAAACCTTTTGACCATATTAATCATCCGGCTTCTTTATTATTTTTCTCAATCTTTTTGCCTTTAAAGAAAAGCGAATTAACATACAGTGATGCTAACGGAAAAAATAGGCCACGAAAGCAGCCTACTATGCTGATAATTTCTTTCTGCCTTTGGCACGCCTTCTTTTAAGAACACACCGGCCACCTTGTGTCGACATACGCTCACGGAAACCATGAGTCCTCTTTTTCCAAAGCGTATTAGGTTGATAAGTACGTTTCATTCTAAACACCTCCTTATATGAGCGGAGAAAAATTACACTAAAATCCACAAAATTTCACTAGTTTAGATTATAGACCAGCACGGGGCAAGATGTCAAGAATAATGGCGGTGACAAATTAAACACCTTGTTGATAAAATTAATTATTTTTAGTCACAGGAGAAAATATCTTGTTGATAACTGTCACATAATTTGTTAATATAAATTATAAAGTTATCAACATCCAGTATGGATAACATCATTTTATATCCACACTTTATGGTTTATCCACAAAAATCGATACTTATTCACAATTTTATCCACAGAAACTGATAACTTGCTAATACACGCTTGCGGGATTTTTTTTACACCGCCGTTGTATTTTTTTTTCGCCTCAAACCCTTGTCAAATAAAAGTTATTCACATCTGTTGATATCTCTGTGGATAATTTATAACTACTGCCATCATAGTTTGTGGACAACATTTACAGAAAGGATTGATTAACGAACATGAGCTCGGATACCGCTTATATGGCGAGCATTTGGCAACAAGCCCTGGAACATATGAAAAAGTCGTTTATTAAACCGCTATTTGAAACCTGGATCAAATCAACAATTCCATTATCAATTAATGATGATGTCATCGAGATTGGCACCCCAAAGCAATTTGTTAAAGAATGGCTGGAAAGCCGCTATTTACCTACTATTAAGGCTGCTCTAAAAGCGGCCGCCAATAAGGAATTCGAAATTGTTCTAATTAATATGGATATTGAGATGGAAGGGGTCGAGGAGAACCTTCCGTTTACAGATGAAGCTGATACAGAACAGCAAACAGCTACACACTTCATAGGCAAAGATCTAATAACTTCTGATCTTACTACCCTCCATCAACCTGTCAACAATGACAGTGACGACAATATCGACAATAATGATTTCTTAAGATATTTAGATGATATCGGCGAAATTCCCGTAGCGGCAGCATCGCTGACACCCGTAGCGGCCACTGCCGACACACTAATTACTGCTTCTTCAGCTAACAACGTTCCTGGAAAGCGCTCTTCCCGAAATCAACCGACATACTATTTACCGCCTGCAGATGACTTTATCTTAAATCCAAAATACGTGTTCTCGACATTTGTTATCGGTAATTCCAATAGATTAGCCCATGCTGCTTCTCTAGCCGTTTCCGAGGCGCCCGCTCAGGTCTATAACCCATTCTTTATTTATGGCGGCGTTGGGCTTGGTAAAACGCATCTCATGCATGCTATTGGCCACCGCATTAAAGAAAACAACCCTAATATGAAGGTTGTCTACATATCTAGCGAAAAATTCACTAACCAGCTTATTAACTCGATTATCAGTGGTAATCCCGAAAGTTTTCGTCAGCGGTACCGCTATATCGATGTTCTTCTTGTCGATGATATTCAATTTTTATCAAAAAAAGAACACACTCAAGAAGAATTTTTCCATACATTTAATGCATTACACGAAGCCAATAAACAAATTATTATCTCCAGCGACCGACCGCCACGGGAAATTCAAACACTGGAAGACAGGCTGCGATCGCGTTTTGAATGGGGACTAATTACCGATATACAAACTCCTGATCTCGAAACAAGGATTGCCGTATTGCGAAAAAAGGCGATAATGGAGAGCATAAATGTCCCTAATGAGGTTGTTGTCTATATTGCCAGCCGGATTGAAAACAATATTCGTGAGCTTGAAGGAGCACTAATCAGGGTTATTGCTTTTGCCTCGCTTAATAACCAACCAATCGACATTGATCTGGCGACAGAAGCTTTAAAAGATATTTTTCCTGACGGCAGACCAAAGCAGATTACAATTGAGCTTATCCAAGACATTGTATCCAGCCACTTCAAACTTAAGCTTGAAGATCTATCGGCTAAAAGACGTACCCGTAATGTAGCCTATCCTCGACAAATTGCTATGTATTTATGCCGTGAATTAACAGAAGCATCTTTGCCAAAGATTGGTGAAATTTTTGGGGGACGTGACCATACTACCGTAATTCATGCTCATGACAAAATTAGCCGTGAAAAGAATATGGATGCAAAATTAAATAACACAATAAAAGAACTTACTAAGCGTATCGAATCATAGTGCATAACATTGTGTATAACTGCTGCTTTAAAATGTATACAAAATGTTAACAATTTTATTAAGAGATTTTAGTGTTAATATGTTGATAACCCCTACTATACTTATCGACATATTATAAACACCTATATCTTCATTGATACACCATCATTTGACATGCTTATCCACATATCAACAGCACCTACGACTATTACGGCTATTTTATTATTATATGATTTAAATACTAATAATATTACAATTATTTAATTTTTTATACCACAAAGGCAGGGAGGATTTTCCATGAAAGTCACGTGTTCCAAAAACCAGTTAAACCATGCTGTACAAACAGTGCAAAAAGCTGTCACCACCAAAGCTACACTCCCCATTCTGTCCGGTATATATATGGCAACCGAAAATAATAAACTGGTATTACAAGCTACTGATTATGAAATTGGCATTAGCTGCGCAATTGATGCTCAAATAGATATCCCGGGAAAGATTGTTCTATCAGGCCGCTATTTCCATGAATTAGTAAAAAAGCTACCCGGAGAAACAGTTGAAATAGCCTCATCAACCGAAGACCGCACAATACAAATTACGGCAGATAATTCACGGTTTAATCTGTTAACCCTGCCTGTAGAAGAATTTCCTGTGTTAAAACCATTAACTGATAAAACAAATGTCGTAAACAAATTAATAATAAAAGATAACTTGCTGCGTGATCTGATAAAAAGAACTGTATTCGCATGTGCAACTGAAGAAAGCAGACCCATTTTTACCGGCGCCCTCTTGGAATTAACAGCCGATGATGTTCGCATGATTGCGACAAATACTCACCGCCTAGCATTAAAAAAGAGCATATTGGAAATAAACAACAATAACAACACTCCTTTTAAAATAGTTATTCCCTCGAAGGTACTAAACGAGTTAGCTAGGCTATTATCATCAGAGCTGCCTGTCGATATTACTATTTGTTGGGAGAAAAACCGAGTAGCTTTTCTATTTGAAAATGTTTACTTTGAATCAAGGATTATCGAAGGTCAATATCCTGACTACAATCGCGTTATACCACCAAATTTTGCTACAATAGCGACAATTAACACGGCACTGTTTATGGATGCTGTCGAACGCGTTTCCCTGATGGCCAAAGACGGTGAATACAACATAATTAAATTTCAATTTTGCGTAGACCAAGTCATAATTACTTCAAATAATCCCGATATTGGCAAAGCATATGAGACAGTGCCTATTACGACTGACGGTACTGAAATCACAATTGCCTTTAATGCAAAATATGTAATAGATATATTAAAAAATATTGGTGCTTCAGAACTACATTTTTCATTAAATACTCCTCTTAGCCCTGCTAGCATTAGACCGATTAATGATGATAACTACACTTATATTATTACGCCGGTACGCACAAATTAAGATATAAGTACTTTGGTACGGAGGAAAAATTGTGGAAGAAATAGAAATATATACCACGCAAATAAATATGGACCAGCTGCTAAAATGGGCAGGAGTTATTGAAACTGGAGCTCAGATTAAGCCATTTCTTGAGAACAGGCTTATAAAATTAAATGGAACTATTATCAGCGAGCGTCGAAAAAAGGTACGACCTGGTGATGTTATTGAAATCCAAGGTATTGGCTGCTGGAGAGTTATTACAGGTGAAGTATGAGAGTAAATCGTCTCATTTTGCGTAATTTCCGCAATTATATCAATATTAATTTAGATTTTATGGCTAATATTAATATTTTTGTCGGTCCTAATGCTCAAGGGAAAACCAATCTGCTAGAGGCGCTGTATTTTTCGGCTATGGGTCGTTCCCATCGTACCCACAATGATCAGGAATTAATCCAATGGGAACAGAATGCTGCTAGTATTGACGTTATTTTTCACAGACAAGAAGTGGAAAACTCGATAAAAATTAAGCTTATAACAAGTCAAAATAAGGAGATACTATATAACGGCCACCCCTTGCCATCCCGAGATATAGTAGGATCATTAAACGCTATTTTGTTTTCTCCAGAAGATTTATTGTTGATTAAAGGAGCGCCGGCTTTACGTCGGCGCTTTTTGGATAATGAAATATCCCAGGCTAATCCAGTTTATTATCGTAAACTATTAAATTACAACCGAATGCTAGGTCAGCGTAATAATTTGTTAAAGAAAATAAGAGAGGGTAAAGCAGGTACGGACTTGTTGCATCCATGGGATGAACAACTAGCTTCAGCCTCTGCAATTATTACTAACAAACGCTTAGAGTCAGTAAAAAAACTAACAATGTTGGCAAATCTTCATCACCGCAAAATTACTGGTAGCCGGGAAAATTTGACGGTAGCTTATTATTTACATGGTTCTAATCAGGATAAAGTTGAAGATTTAAATAGCTGGTATCATGAGCAATTAAGCCGGCAGCGCCAGCAGGATATTATGAGTGGCAGTACAAATATTGGACCACATCGGGATGATCTGATTTTTTCAGTTAACGGTAAAAATATGCGTAATTTTGGCTCCCAAGGCCAGCAACGTACTGGAGTTTTAGCATTAAAGCTGGCAGAATTAGAATTTATTAAGTCTGAAACAGGCGAATATCCGATTCTTTTACTCGATGATGTTATGAGCGAACTTGACGCAGGACGTCGTTCTGAGTTACTCTTATTTATTAGGGAACGTATTCAGACATTTATCACAGCCTCAGATGAACAATATTTTAATGGGGTAAAATTTGGTAAAATATATCAAATATTAAGTGGTTCAGTAACGGGGTGAGATGATGTTTAGGGTTAAGGATGTATTGCCAGGTACGCTGAAATCCTTAGGAATAAGCAAGCAATATAACGCTCAATCGATAATGACACATTGGCAGGAGATTGTTGGTGATGAAATTTCCCGACATAGCTGGCCGATTTCAGTTGAGCGGGGTATTGTACTTTTAGCCGTTAACAATGCTGTATGGAGCCATCACTTACTGATGATGAAGCTAGGGATAATCCATAAAATTAATACGTTCTTAAATGAAAAACTAATAAATGATATCCGGTTTAAGGCAGGAGATTTAAAAAAATACCAGAATCAAATAGAATATAGGGAAGATATTGCTATTTTGCAGCCGGCAAAGCTTGATACTGATGAACTAGCTGCCGTATGGGAAAAAACAGAAGCTATTAAAGACAATGGGCTGCGTAAAAAATGCTATTATACACTCATTAAACAAACGGGTATAACAAAAGCGAAAAAGCTGGAGGGCTGGCCGCCCTGTAAATGTTGTAGTGTGTTGGTAGCTCCTGGGCAGACTTATTGTACAGCCTGTAGCATAGAAGCTAGACAAGAAAAAAATCGCTCACTGACTAAGCTGTTGACAGAAGTACCCTGGCTTACTTACCAGGAAGCGTGTAAATTTGTCTCTTGCAATCCTCGCGATTTTCATACAACAAAGAAAAATTTAGTACATAAAATGATACGCGGATTGTTTGAGCCGGGATGGAACAAACTCAATGAGGCAGTTTTAGTGATGCTGATGACAGGAATCGCACCCGGCAAGATAAATCAGACGATAATAGATACTGTAATTGGCAAAATTAAAGTGCGACTTGCGGAAAAAGTCAGGAGGAAAAAATATGTTTCTGCACCTGGGCGCTGATACGGTAATTCCTTTAAGCAATGTAATTGCCATTTTCGATTTAAAGATATCTAGCTCAGCAGCCACTGAACAATACATAAAAAAAGTTAAATCAATGAACAAGGTCATTGATTTAGCTGAAGGCAACGCAAAAAGCTTTATTATATCTGACCAAAGGCTTTATTTGTCAGCTATTTCATCACAGACACTAAAAAAGAGAGCCGGCCATATACCGGCCGGAGACGAGGAATACGGGGGTTAGTATTATGTCGGACATGAATGACACAACAGTAAACGGCAATTATGGGGCGCAGCAAATTCAGGTGCTAGAAGGTCTGGAGGCTGTTCGTAAGCGTCCTGGCATGTATATTGGCAGTACCTCTGCACGCGGTCTGCACCATTTAGTATACGAGGTTGTTGACAACAGTATCGATGAGGCTTTAGCCGGTTTTTGCACCAAGGTTGAAGTTACAATCCATCAAGACAATAGTATAACAGTCGTTGATAATGGCCGCGGTATTCCTGTTGATATGATGGATGAACAAGGAAAGCCAGCGGTTGAAGTTGTTCTCACTATTTTGCATGCCGGTGGTAAATTTGGCGGTGAAGGATATAAGGTTTCTGGTGGCCTTCATGGTGTTGGGGTATCGGTAGTAAATGCTCTGTCAGAATTCATGCGAGTTGAAGTTAAAAGAAATGGTAAAGTTCATCAGATACAGTTTGAGCGCGGTATTACTGTGCAGAACCTTAAAGTGATTGGCGATACTGAAGAAACTGGTACTAAAGTCTTCTTTAAGCCTGACAGTGATATTTTTGAAGAAACGGAGTATAGCTTTGATACATTAAAAAGCCGCTTGCGTGAGCTCGCTTTCCTCAATCGATCATTATCAATCGTTCTTAATGATGAGCGGACAGAGGAAAAGGAAGAGTTTTTTTACGAAGGTGGTATCTCCTCATTTGTTGAGCATTTAAATAAAAGCAGAGATGTCGTTCATCCTAAACCGATCTATCTCAACGGCGCTAAAGACACAACACTGGCTGAAATTGCTATTCAGTACAATCTTGGTTATGCCGAGAGCATCTACTCTTTTGTCAATAATATTAATACCCAAGAAGGCGGCACTCATTTAAGCGGCTTTAAAATTGCATTAACAAGAACGATCAATGAATATGCCCGCAAGTTTAATGTACTTAAAGAGAATGATGAGAATTTAAGTGGTGAAGATGTTCGTGAAGGGTTAACGGCGGTCATCAGTGTAAAAATTCAGGAACCTCAATTTGAGGGACAGACTAAGACAAAACTGGGTAATAGTGAAGTCAGAGGTATTATTGACAGTATTGTTTCTGAAGGCCTTAATGAATTTTTTGAAGAAAATCCTGCTGTTACTAAAAAAATCATTGAGAAGGCTGTAACAGCTTCCCGGGCACGGGAAGCTGCCCGTAAAGCGCGTGAATTAACAAGGCGTAAGAATGCTCTTGAATCTAGTTCGTTACCAGGAAAACTGGCGGACTGTTCGATCAGGGATCCGGATCAGGCTGAAATCTATCTCGTAGAAGGAGATAGCGCTGGTGGATCGGCGAAGCAAGGTCGTGATCGCCGTTTTCAGGCGATTTTGCCATTGCGCGGTAAAATCCTTAATGTGGAAAAAGCACGTATGGATAAAATCCTCAATAATGAAGAAATTAGAGCCATGGTTACGGCATTTGGCAGTGGAATTGGCGAAGAATTTGATATTGAGAAACGTCGTTATGGAAAAATCATTATTATGACAGATGCCGACGTTGACGGCTCTCATATCCGTACTCTATTGCTCACCTTCTTCTATCGTCACATGAAGCCGTTAATTCAAGGCGGTCATGTTTATATTGCTCAACCGCCGCTTTATTTAGTAAAAAAAGGCAGAGAAAGCTGGTATTTGTATAGTGATGACGAAATGGATAATCTGCTTGGGAGGATTGGCCGCGAAGGGATTAATGTTCAACGTTATAAAGGCTTAGGTGAGATGAACCCTGAGCAACTGTGGGATACTACTATGAATCCTGAAACTAGGACGAATCTTAGAGTTGAGCTTGAGGATGCCATGTCGGCCGATGAGATTTTTTCCGTATTAATGGGAGACAAAGTCGAGCCAAGACGAAAATTTATCGAGGATAATGCCAACAGGGTTCGAAATCTCGATATATAATTGTGCTAATAGCAAGAGGAAGCGATACATAGCATGTACGCTTCCTCTGTTTTTATTGTTGTATCACGGCTCAATTTGATGGTCTTGTTAGTTAATTTGGTTTCAGCGGCCTGGTGTTAATTTCAAATAATAAATTCTTACCTTGACGCGCTGCCCATTTTATTTCGTTTGCCGTTACAGCAACATCTAGTAAAGCGTGCAGATGATAGCTGCCTGATAGTTTTGGTTCCCATTGTTCAATGGCCACAAAGAGTTCTTCCCAGTATGCTTCGCTAATATCCTCAGCTTCTGCCGGTATGTCATTGATTATTACAGATCTGAGCTTTTCATTGACCCTGGCTATACTCGTACAGCCACTTACCAGAATGTCCAAAATTGCTTTAAATTCAGGACTTAGCGGAGGTGTGCCTACTTGTTGCCGGCGATCAAACCTCGTAGGTAACAGCTCGTAAATTCTATCAGCTTTTCCAATAAGGGATTGATTATAATCGATAAATTTTTCTACAGTGCTAAGCCAGTCCTGCTGTTTGGAAGCCCCTAATTTTAATAATTCACCCTCATGGTGCAAAAAGCCTAGCAGTACGCGGGACTCCTTGTTTAGCTTGTGAACACTTTTACTTTGTTGCTGGCGTAAAGGAGGTTTAGTATCAACAAGTTGAACATAGTCTTGTATTGCTTGGCAAAAATAAGCGACAGCTAGTTGATTGCTTGCCAGCAGCTTTTCTTTAAAGTTTTGTTTGTAACGTGGCGGCCAAAACAAGATGTTAACGAGCATAGCTATACTGAGGCCAATAAATATAACGGCTGTTCTTGTAAGCGCGTGGGGGATAAACTGTTCGGCACTGGAACTTAAAACAAATAGCGCAGCTACGATACCCATGGTGATATTACTTTGTAGTTTTAGGCTTATATGCAAATAAATAAGTAGGATTGTTAGAAATCCCATAGATAATGAGTTATTACCAAATAAATAGCCGAATAGTAACGCGACAGTGACGCCAAGAATATGTGCCAGTACCTGATCCTTTGCCGTTTGGACTGTCAGAAAGATTGATGGCTGCATATTAACGACTGCCGAGATAGCGCCAAAAAAAGCCGGCTCAAGATTAAATGTTTTACAGATGTATAACGTAATCGTCACCGCAATCCCTGTCTTGATAATCCGAGCCCCTAACTTCATAGTATCAATCCTTTTAAATTTGTCAGCTAGATTATAAGCTAGTTTAACTAAAATATATATTATTTAATTGTTAGTAGTCAACTTTCTCAGAGAAAAATCTAAATAAAAGCCAATGAAATAAACAGCAAGGGGGAAGAAATTTATGGGGATTGATATGGTGGGCGGCCCCTATTGAAGTAGAACAACAAATGAAATTATAGTAAAATTATTATTTAAAGAAATATACCACTCTTGAATGAGCTAAAAGACAACGCCCAAGCAGTCCAAGATTATAGCGGCGGTGACCACGACAACCCTGGTAACCCCGGTATCCCCGGCCCTTTGCTGGAAAAAGGCGGGCCGCATTCCGTTAAGAAATCCGTACTTTGGCGGTTTGTTACAATAAGCCTGTACATTCCAAGCTGTACTACATAGTCTCGTAGGCAACGACGCACTGAGTTTACGGATTTTAGAGATGCTGCCCGCCTTTTCAGCCCCGCGCATTGACATGGAGACTATATCATAAGGCAAGGAACGCAGATCTCTCCTGGAATAGGTTAGCGTTGAAGGCTTTGGCCTAGACCTTTGGTACTGTTGGGGCAATGCCAAAAGTACGCCCTTTTTTCCCATCATGGCTTTGCTGCCTATTTTGAGGTGCGAAACTTGAGTTAGTAGCATCAGTTAACAATAATGACTGAGGTACCGATAGCAACGATTGATGCCAATTCAATTACATCGCGATTATTCATGCGTATACAGCCCTTAGAGACGGCGCCGCCTATTGAGGATGGATTATTAGTACCGTGGATACCGTAATGGGGTTGATTAAGTCCCAGCCACACGGCGCCATAAGGGCCGCCGGGATTATAGGCTTTGTTAATTATATTATATCTGCCGGTCGGCGTTGCGGTAGCAGATTTGCCGACTCCTACAGGATAAGCTCTGGCTATATTTCCATCTCTTATCAGCATTAACAATCGCTGGGATAAAGAAATTTTAATTGAATATGCCATAATTTCACCTCCTACCTATACTATGTCGGTAGCAGTGAATAAGATGCCATAGTTAAACAGTTCCTTATATTTTACAGGGAAATTAATCCCTATAAGACTCCCGCTTCTGTAAGCGGGAGTTAAGAGTGGCTAAGTCATAGGGATAAGGTCGACTAAACTTCAAATGGATAAGAAACCAACCTAAAGCGCGTGTTTTATCTCTTGTATTCACGAGCTGTTTCTTCGCCTGTAAGAACGCGGTGTACGCCTTCCGCCAATGCCTGCAGTTCGTTTTCTCCTGGCAGCACAACAACCGGTGAAATAAATCCAATATATTCCTTTAGTTTGGCAATTAGCGGTTCTGAATAAGCAATTCCACCGGTAATAATAATATAATCTATGTTGCCACAGACAGGTACGGCTGCCGCAGCAATACTTTTGGCGATTGCGTAGATCATTGACTGGTAGATTAATTCGGCTCGAGTATCGCCTGCTGCTACACGTCGCTCAATTTCACGTATATCATTCGTTCCCTGGTGGGCTACCATTCCGCCTTGGCCAGCTAATTGCAAAGCCACTGTTTCAGCAGACAACTTTTCAGTAATAATTTTTGTGGCAAATTGTCCTGCGGGTACGGTGCCAGCACGTTCAGGCGAGAAAGGACCTTCGCCGTCTAGGCAATTATTGACATCGACCACTTCACCCAAGGTGTGGCAGCCAATCGAAATACCACCGCCAAGATGAGCGACAATTAAATTGAGAGAGCTATAAGGGCGATTAACGCTTTTGGCAAATCGCTTAGCTACCGCCTTTTGATTAAGAGCATGAAAAATGCTCTTTCGGGTAATTTCAGGCCGTCCGGTAATACGGGCTATCGGTGCTAGTTCATCGACGACAACAGGGTCGACAATATAGCTGGGGCAACCGCTTTGTTTAGCGATAAGATCAGCTAGAATAGCGCCAAGATTGGAAGCATGGGAACCATAGCGGTTATGCATAAGATCATCGAGAATGATATCATTAATTCGATATGTACCGCTGATTATCGGTTTTAATAGACCACCGCGGCCAACAACGGCGTCTAAATTACTGGCTGCAATGTTTTTATAAGCTAAAAATTTATTTATTTTTTCGAGCCGATAGTAAATTTGCTCAGTGATCGTTGCAAATTGAGCAATATCTTCGGCACTGTGACTGATGTTTTGAGTAAATACTTCATTTATGTCATGAAATAAACCAATTTTAGTTGATGTTGAGCCAGGATTAATCGTTAGGATCCGATACGCCATGATAACCTCCTGATAATATATTTCCTCTCTTTATTGTACTAGACAGTGAAAAGTTCTCAAAAAAAATATAGCTCGTCCGCAAATTTTGTATTATCCTTGAATTGCAGAAACAAGGAGGTACGCCATCAGCGGAGAGCTATACAGACAGTATACTCGA
>Ga0153941_1000059_pt1 | contig 69291 bp, 50 predicted proteins | sample TSNJ025MetaG_FD_104733 | JGI IMG/M metagenome (GOLD analysis project Ga0153941, IMG submission 104733) | Attine ant fungus gardens microbial communities from New Jersey, USA - TSNJ025 MetaG | ecosystem: Host-associated > Fungi > Mycelium > Unclassified | place: USA: New Jersey, Brendan T. Byrne...
CAATTGTGTGTATATTAATCGGTTGCAGCTGGACCGCGTTTTCTGATCTGCTATAATAGCGCATCGTATGCCTCCCTCAAATAGTGCGTTGCAGCTGGACCGCGTTTTCTGATCTGCTATAATATATACGTTCAATGCAAGCGGCACCGGTGCGTTGCAGCTGGACCGCGTTTTCTGATCTGCTATAATAATGTATAAATATATGATTAATTCTGTTTAGTTGCAGCTGGACCGCGTTTTCTGATCTGCTATAATCATACCTCCTACAGACCCGCCGCACCATTTGTTGCAGCTGGACCGCGTTTTCTGATCTGCTATAATATCCACCAAAAACGCAACCGGTGTTTTTAAGTTGCAGCTGGACCGCGTTTTCTGATCTGCTATAATAAATAAGGTTTTTTATGTCCCCTGGGACATGTTGCAGCTGGACCGCGTTTTCTGATCTGCTATAATGAAAGTAAATTATGTGAATGCGGTTGTGGCGTTGCAGCTGGACCGCGTTTTCTGATCTGCTATAATTTCGATAAAAATGAGGGCGTTTCGTTTTCAGTTGCAGCTGGACCGCGTTTTCTGATCTGCTATAATCCCCAATCCGAATACCCACCGGATTTTCAAGTTGCAGCTGGACCGCGTTTTCTGATCTGCTATAATTTCAAACATATTCTTGAATTGATTGACCGGGTTGCAGCTGGACCGCGTTTTCTGATCTGCTATAATTGGTGAAGGTGGTGTATAAGCGGTTCCATCGTTGCAGCTGGACCGCGTTTTCTGATCTGCTATAATGACGAAAATACCGATAAGGTCAGGAAGACAGTTGCAGCTGGACCGCGTTTTCTGATCTGCTATAATTTGCAGCTCGGCGTTCGGTTGACCGCCGCCGTTGCAGCTGGACCGCGTTTTCTGATCTGCTATAATAAAAGCAATTTATAATTATATGCAGATATGGTTGCAGCTGGACCGCGTTTTCTGATCTGCTATAATAGCGAGTTTTAATGTTCCCGGATATTGTAAGTTGCAGCTGGACCGCGTTTTCTGATCTGCTATAATCTGTTGGGATACAGGTATTTTAGAAGAATGGTTGCAGCTGGACCGCGTTTTCTGATCTGCTATAATGGGCACCGTTTTGACCTTAAAAAATTCGTAGTTGCAGCTGGACCGCGTTTTCTGATCTGCTATAATATAGACCAAATCCACCAAAAGGAGCCTTGAGTTGCAGCTGGACCGCGTTTTCTGATCTGCTATAATTTTGGAGGAGGTGGAGGGCCGTTGTTTTTTGTTGCAGCTGGACCGCGTTTTCTGATCTGCTATAATGCAGAAAACAGGCACTGGCAAGCTGGATAAGTTGCAGCTGGACCGCGTTTTCTGATCTGCTATAATGCGCGCTGCTGAACGCCAGCCCTCTCATGTGTTGCAGCTGGACCGCGTTTTCTGATCTGCTATAATCTGCCGCAAGTACATTGCTTCCCGTCATCCGTTGCAGCTGGACCGCGTTTTCTGATCTGCTATAATTTTAGATGATATCGGCTGCAATGGGTTCGTGTTGCAGCTGGACCGCGTTTTCTGATCTGCTATAATTAAATCTATACACGTCAAAAGTGTATTTTTGTTGCAGCTGGACCGCGTTTTCTGATCTGCTATAATCTGGGTTAATGATAATGTCGGGAATTCGTTGTTGCAGCTGGACCGCGTTTTCTGATCTGCTATAATAACTGTTAATATCCATGGCCGTAACATTTTGTTGCAGCTGGACCGCGTTTTCTGATCTGCTATAATTCGGAACCTGAATTAATCCCGATTGGGGTTGTTGCAGCTGGACCGCGTTTTCTGATCTGCTATAATATTCACAACCATCGCAAACAGCGATGATTGGTTGCAGCTGGACCGCGTTTTCTGATCTGCTATAATCCAGCCCGGAGACAAGATGGCTGGCCGTCATGTTGCAGCTGGACCGCGTTTTCTGATCTGCTATAATGCATGTGATATTGTCCACGCATTCATGCCGGTTGCAGCTGGACCGCGTTTTCTGATCTGCTATAATCATTACTACGGTTGGTAACTGGTTCGATAAGTTGCAGCTGGACCGCGTTTTCTGATCTGCTATAATACGCGGGTACAGCGCATACAACAGCGGTCGGTTGCAGCTGGACCGCGTTTTCTGATCTGCTATAATGTCCAAAAATGAATATGACGCAATGCTTAAGTTGCAGCTGGACCGCGTTTTCTGATCTGCTATAATAGCGAGAGGAGTAACTCCTCTCGCTAATTAGTTGCAGCTGGACCGCGTTTTCTGATCTGCTATAATTTATATGTATTTATATCAAGCTCTGCTTGCGTTGCAGCTGGACCGCGTTTTCTGATCTGCTATAATAATACCCGTAAAAATTTCTCCGTCAATGTAGTTGCAGCTGGACCGCGTTTTCTGATCTGCTATAATAATTGCGGGAAATAGTCCTTCCATAGCTCTGTTGCAGCTGGACCGCGTTTTCTGATCTGCTATAATTAAAAGCTTATTTAATTCCTTTCTTCTAATGTTGCAGCTGGACCGCGTTTTCTGATCTGCTATAATGACGGGTGATATCGCCAATGAAAGCTTCATGTTGCAGCTGGACCGCGTTTTCTGATCTGCTATAATCAGATCAAATTTTGCCAAAGCACTGACTGCTGTTGCAGCTGGACCGCGTTTTCTGATCTGCTATAATGCCATCACTATATTGCGCTCAACATTAACAGTTGCAGCTGGACCGCGTTTTCTGATCTGCTATAATTCTATTGCGAGTAAATCGCAAATATCTTTGGTTGCAGCTGGACCGCGTTTTCTGATCTGCTATAATCGTGCAGGAAGTCATCCCAACTACGTATCGGTTGCAGCTGGACCGCGTTTTCTGATCTGCTATAATGGATTTCAGCATATAAATGGAGATTTGATAGTTGCAGCTGGACCGCGTTTTCTGATCTGCTATAATAGTTAATAAATCAAAAGGTCATGTTAATGTGTTGCAGCTGGACCGCGTTTTCTGATCTGCTATAATGGATTATATAGATTCTTCTCCATCCGATAGGTTGCAGCTGGACCGCGTTTTCTGATCTGCTATAATATAAAAAATACCGTTTTTAATATAGTAGGCGTTGCAGCTGGACCGCGTTTTCTGATCTGCTATAATTAAAGTAAATTATGTGAATGCGGTAGTTGTGTTGCAGCTGGACCGCGTTTTCTGATCTGCTATAATATCGCGGTCAAAATTGATTGATGACACCCTGTTGCAGCTGGACCGCGTTTTCTGATCTGCTATAATGCGGTATGACTGCATATAATCCTAAATATTGTTGCAGCTGGACCGCGTTTTCTGATCTGCTATAATATATTACCAAAAAACCAGTCGAATTTGTTTGTTGCAGCTGGACCGCGTTTTCTGATCTGCTATAATACCATACTCTAACAGATAATCGCGTCCCATGTTGCAGCTGGACCGCGTTTTCTGATCTGCTATAATCAATTTTGAAATTTCAGACGTTAAATCCACGTTGCAGCTGGACCGCGTTTTCTGATCTGCTATAATTGTGTCTAATGTTATTGTATCCCCTGATGGGTTGCAGCTGGACCGCGTTTTCTGATCTGCTATAATTCATGTATTTTAAGTAAATTACAAATATCTGTTGCAGCTGGACCGCGTTTTCTGATCTGCTATAATTGTGGCCCGCGAGAGATTGGAAACTTTTAAGTTGCAGCTGGACCGCGTTTTCTGATCTGCTATAATCGGCGTTATCGATTATTATTATGCTGATGAGTTGCAGCTGGACCGCGTTTTCTGATCTGCTATAATGACCTTCAGAAACAACACTTTTTATAGTGTGTTGCAGCTGGACCGCGTTTTCTGATCTGCTATAATAGACTGGCAAGAATATCATTGACGTTCATCGTTGCAGCTGGACCGCGTTTTCTGATCTGCTATAATAGCAGTTTTTGTTTATTGATGGGCAATGTGGTTGCAGCTGGACCGCGTTTTCTGATCTGCTATAATCCAAACATGTTTGGGAGCAAAGGCTTTTTTGTTGCAGCTGGACCGCGTTTTCTGATCTGCTATAATATACCTCACAGCAATTCTCCATTTAAATTCGTTGCAGCTGGACCGCGTTTTCTGATCTGCTATAATTTCAGCAAGTTCACTTTTTGAGAGTTATGTGTTGCAGCTGGACCGCGTTTTCTGATCTGCTATAATTTAAAGTATCGGGGGCTGTCCGTTCCGTTTGTTGCAGCTGGACCGCGTTTTCTGATCTGCTATAATTCTTGCCGCTTCGGCTGTTATAATCAGATAGTTGCAGCTGGACCGCGTTTTCTGATCTGCTATAATGATTGCGCATATATTGTATTGACTTGTTCTGTTGCAGCTGGACCGCGTTTTCTGATCTGCTATAATGTATCGATTGATTGGTAATGTAAGAATATAGTTGCAGCTGGACCGCGTTTTCTGATCTGCTATAATCTTCAGGAATTATTTGCGTCTGCTGATATTGTTGCAGCTGGACCGCGTTTTCTGATCTGCTATAATAAAAAGTAATCCGGGCGATATTCGTTTTTTGTTGCAGCTGGACCGCGTTTTCTGATCTGCTATAATACACACCGCCTAACATATTGTTTTTAAAGTATGTTAGGCGGTGTGTCATTTCTGAAAAAACTCTTTTTCTGTCAAAAAAGAATAAGTTGATTCGGATTTTTTCGGCGTCTTTGACGTGATTGATCCGAGAAACGAATGATGTTCTCATACTGGCGATCCGTAAACTGGAAGATATAAACATGCCCTCTTTCAGGTAAAATAGACTCAATTTTCTGAGTATAAGATTCAAGCTGTTCTTTGCCACTACAAAATCTCATATAGTTGGAAAACTGGCTCATTTCAAAACCAAGATCAAGCAAACCTTCCCTGAACTTTGCTGCATCATGACGTTGCTTTTTTGTTTCTACAGGAAGATCAAATGTCACTAACATCCACATAATTCTATATCCACTCAGATGCCTTGGACCTGAAGTTGCCCGTTCAAAATAGACTGTCATTAAGCATCAACCTCAATCCTGTCTGGTGCACCAAGCCAACGAAGCTCTTCCTTTGATGGTAATAGTGGAAAAGTCAGCTTTGCCTTTCCACTTTCAAAGCTTGTAACAAGTGAATGCACGAAACGGCTGATATGAAGATTCAGAGGAGAGGTTCCTTCATCTCCCTTCAGATCAAAAGTAGAAATTGATGTCAGGCAAGATTTCGTTTCCTGATTGACCTCATTTTTTCCGGCCAAAATCAGATTTCGCACGACAATATCCACTAATGGTCGGAAAGGTTCCATAAGATCATCTGAAAGAGCAAAAGCGTTGTAACTGTTTGAATGGAAAATTCCCAATGTTGGATGCAAACCTGACCCGCAGATCGCGCGAGAAACGATAGCTCTCAATACAGTATAACCATAATTTAACAGTGCATTTGTACCATCACTATTCTTATCACGACGAAATTCAGATCCGAAAAGCAATTTCCAATATTTCCGGGCTGCTTGTGCTTCAATATTTTCCGGATCACCGGAGCGAACTTTCCGTACAAGCATTTCAAAAGCCCGGCCATTCTGATCGGCTGCTATTACAGCTTGTCCTTGCATTCGGATTTTTGCAACAACAACCTGTGCCCAAAGCTGCTTCTGCAAGGGGCGAGCTGCCTGAAGTTGTGAGCGCATGCGGGCCCCTTGTGCATAATGCCCTTCAAGCGGCCAGACAACAGAAACTGGTGCATGATTCTGCGCGCAAAGGACAATGGGAATTCCGCGCTCTGACAAGCGCGTAAAAACATGGTTGGACCATGTAATTCCATACGCATGAACGATCACAGCTCCGATATCTTCAATTGCAATACGCCCGACCTCATTACCGCTTTTTAAAACGGTAAGAAATCCTCGGTAAATTGCAAGGTGAAGCCCATCAGTTTCTATATCGACTATCCGGTTCATTGATAAAAAAGCCGCTATTCAAAATATTATTGATAACAGATAAAATTTATTCCGGCCGATATATATGCTATGACAGGTTATCTATTTCTTAATATTAATCCCGGATCAAAAACCTTTCCGACAGGATCAATACGAATCTGGCGGCAATGAATTTTTTTCAAACCGTTGGGTGTTTTTGTAAAATATTTGAACGGATCGTCTTTATCACGACTACGCTTATCAACATCTGCTTCAAAATGCGGCGCAAAAACGATATTTTTATTGATATCAAACTTTACAACGCGTGCAATTGTATAACCATCATCAGGGTGATCATAAGCAACCATATCATTTTGATGAAGACTCAAGACTTTTTTTGCTGTCGGATTTTCCGAATGGACTTTTGACTTCCATCCCGGCTGATGAATTTCGAACATTGAGATTACTTCACCGATCCACTTGTCATCCAGTGTTTTCCAGACATCATAGCGATAGTTTGCATCACCTTTATAACCTTTGTAAATCAGTCCTTGTGCATTTCTGATCGGAATAACATTCAATGTCTCCGTAACACGTACGCGTCTTATTCCCTTATAACGCTTATGATTTTTCTGAAAATGCAATAAAGCTTCCTGAAATTGCTTGTCTTCTGCCAGTCCAGCCACAGCAGTGTATAATTCAGCTTTCAAATCTTCATCCCGGATACTGTCAATATCCTTGGCTTTCAGAGACAGAAATAGTTTGCGCCGCACAACGATCGTGTTGCCTTTTTCATCTTTTTCACCGGTCAGGCCATAAGCTGTTTCGTTATGCAACTGACCAGCGGTCTGCCCCTCTCCTTTCCCATAGCCTGCCCGTGAAACCGTACCATGATCTGCCTTGTGGCTGACAACAAGAATATTAATGGCCTGTTCAAGATTGTCGCGGAAGCCTTGCCAAGGGAGACTGGCAGCAACAATACGCTTGATGGAATTTTCAAAATCCACACCTTCCGGCCGGGCTGCGGCAGAAGATATTTTTTGCAGCAATGACTGTGATGTGACACCGACAACAGCCGCATCTATAGCATGATGTCGGTGATCGCTGCGATTTTTAAGATGGTTTGTATTGGCGATATTGTGATCTGCCAGAATGGAGTTCAGCCCCCAGTTGCGCCGCAAAAGCTCTGTCAGACGGCCCGGCACAACACGCACATGCTTTCTTCTTTGAAAAACTCCATCTTTATCCGGTTCTTCAGCCGGATAAAGCGCATTGAGATATTCCAGTGCCATGCGTGACAAATACTGGGTATCCGTCAACTGCCTGGCCAGAAAACCGCCCTCCTTTTCAAATCGCTGCATTGCATCATGGGCAAAACGCCATTGTTTATTTTTGGGTAAACATGAGGCCCGTTCAATAATCTTATCATATTTATTAGCCCACTCCGTCACCTCTGCCGGCGCATGGTTACCCTTCTCCCGATTATACTTTTTCAGGCACAGCAGCTTATTGGCCTGGCTGTCATCAAGGGTTCTCGACCAGGGAAGAATATGGTCAATATCCACCTCGCCTGAAAACAGCATTCCAATGTTTATTGGCCGCCCTGAATAGATACAAATCCGGTTTTCAGGTTTTTCATTCAGTTCTTCCCATAATTTCAACAGCTGACGGTTATATCCATTATCATGCTGCCCAAGCTCTTTCAGCTTTTCCGAACGTCCTCGGGCCGCACGGGTATTTTCAGCAATCTTGCTATTAACTTCACGTTTCTGTTTATCTGAGAGTTGAAGATCACGCGCCAGTTCAACAGCAATTTCTACCGGTTTCCCATATTTACGCAGAAGTGCATTGGTGATTTTGCGAAGCTGATTAAGGCCGATATGTACTGTCGGATTGGTGATACGGCCTTTTTGAATATCATAAATATCATCAGGGTCGCCGGTGCCCGGCGGTATATGACGCTCCAGAACTTCCTGATAACACGGCAGTTTATCCAACCCTTCGTTATCCCTGTTAAAAAGCGAATGGTCGTAGCCGCAATTTTCGGCAGCTTTCGCCTCAGGAATAACATCAGACTTCAATTCTTCAAGCATTGCCGCCAGGGCACTCTGCCCGAGACGGCCATAACCTTCCGGCAATCTGGCATCGGCTACAGCTTCGACCTGCGCATCATCAAGCCTGAAATTGCTGTACAGCCACTCCCTCAATGCCTGCGGCTCTTCCTCCTCGCGCAAATGACCGATAACATCCCACTGTTTTTCCTGAGAAAAATCCGCCCATTGCGGGCCGAACAACTTTTTATCAGACATAGCGGCATAGATTTCATCCCCGGCTATATCCTTGCGGCTTTCCGATTCTTTGTTGAAGGTGACACCAGCCGGTAGCTTCAAGGCCTTGCGCAGCGTTGAAAAAGCGATCTTCCTTTTTGGACGTAATAGTGAAACCAGCGTATCGCGCTCTTCCACTGTCAACTTGCGTATACTCATATCCGGCATACGCACGCCAAGCTCATTCACCTCCTTGTAAAGGCGGAATTCCTGAAAAAGAGGATGCGCTTTCGCCAGGCGCTCCTCATTCGGGTTAAAAGAACATCTTCCGATTTTCGGCTTCTTCAAGGGCCGCTGATAAAATATGACCTTAAACAGATGATCCCTGCGCCCCGCTGTTAAAACGTCCGGGTAGAAAGCAGATTGTGCCTCCCATATTTTATGAAACTCATCCTCAAGCATTGAACGCTCAGGATAGAAAGCATAACCATCCGCTTCACCGGATGCTTCCGAGCCTGCCCTGATTCGCACCACATGGCCCTGTGAACGCCGGGTTGCCAGATATGCTCCCAATGTAGCGGCTCCCGCCTCCTGAATTTGCTTTTTCAGTTCTCCAATTCCGACATCGATTTTGCCTTTATCATTACTCTTTTTGTCGGTTTTTCTGTTTGACTTGAAACCCCGCCGCTGCCCCAGATGAAAAAGGGCGCGGCCAATCTGGAACAGAGGCAGCTTGCCGGTCAATGCCCGCAACCGTAAATTATAGGGATCCGTTTTCGGGATATCCGAACCGGCCGGATGATCAACCGTTTCGGCCAGCAGACGCTTGCGCTCCGCATCATCGGCGGGCATCAATCCATATTCTGTCAAAACACTTAAGGTCTTTTTACGGCGCCTTAAATAACGGTCACGGCTTCTTGCCATTGCCCGTGCCTCACGGCGGGCAACTGCCAGAGAAGTCCTGGATTTCGGATCACGTCCATCAGAAAAGATACGAACGCCGCAATCCCTGACTCTTATGGGCTGTCGGGTCTCATCCAGGTCAAATACGCACCAGCCGATGGAATTTGTCCCCACATCAAAAGCAAACGAATTGTTTGAATAAGACGGCGGCCTGTATGACATGCAAAACCCCACTTTCGAACATTACATACTGAGAATATTGGCGGGCATAAAACTACAATTAACAACTCATGACAAGTGGCCAATTTATTTTCCATTTGACAGGCCTCATGAATCATATCATAAGCACAACCATAGCAAATCAGAAAACGTGGTCTGGCTGTTAACAAGCTATGACTGCACCAGATAAGGCGGCTCCTTCGGGAGCCGCTTTTTTATTTGAAAAAAATTTATTTCTATAATTTCATTTTTTCCAAGAGAACAAGAGAATATGTAAAATTTTACTTCGAATGTACTTGAATTTATTTTTCGTTTGTGCATTTAATGACGTAGAAATATCACTTTACTCAATATAAAGGGGCTTGTTATGCATAATTTTACATATTTACGCTTGAAATTCGCGGCACTACCTCTTTGGTTAAAAACCTTCATAATCCATCTAAAGATTGAAATAAATATATTTATTGCAAGACGCAGCTTGCCCATTCCTTCTGATTTGTTATAATGTGTTTTTGAACTTCAGACGTACATCCTGTAACAGTTCTATGAGCTTTTCTAAGAGAAGTGCATTTAAGTTGCAGTCAGATCACATTTCCTGATTTTCTATGAACTACAGAGGGTGCGAAAGTGCCCTCTTCTTATTTATCCTGCCCTGTGCTGATTTTAGATATTTTTGCACCTTCATCTGCAAAGCTACACTTAACTTATGATTGAAACAAACCTTTGATATCGTGAAGATATCTTATCAATATTTTTACAAATTCTGAAGAGGTATACCTATTAAAGGTAAGTTGATATCAAAGCGATCTACGGCAGCATAACCACACTTGCTGCAAGCCTGATTTGAGGGATTTTAAGCAAGAAGGTTAGCCATGCCTGAAGCCATAGACAGCGAAAATATATCTGATCCAAAATCCACTTTTGATCACCTGTCAAGCTTACATAACCTGTCAGACATCATGCAGACCCACGAGATAATGCCGGATAATCTTTTTGGAAAAATAGACAAACGGGCTGTTGAACTCGCAAAACCTGCCATAAAACCCGTTATACCTCCCAAAAAATCATAAGCGTATCAAGCCATGCGCAACAGGCTGGCAATCAGCCTGTGCGGCAAGAGCTTTCTGCTGCACAGATATCACAGGTCATGAACCTTCGGCTGCCTATATTCAGACTCTTAACAATCATGATGCTTTAGCGCATGAAAATATACAGGGGATATATACATATTGTGAAAGCCAGATGGTTCGGTCGAGAAATTCCATAGAAATTAATAATTTAAATAAAGTGAGAGCAAACTCCATGTTTTTATTTTAAAAAGCTTTTTCGGATATTACTCTCACTAATTATTCAATTATCTAACCCAATCCTTTTAAAAAAGGCATGATTGCGCAATCTGGCAGAGTCAAGAACATCCTTAAAAGAAGAAATTTCAATAAATATATTATATGAATCATCCCAACGATACCATGTTCCAGAACCAACTTTTTGATGAAACGAACCAAGATCCTTCATAACGCTTTTTAATGACTGAGTTACATCTGCAATGATATGACATACAAATGGCGTTTTTTCATCTACTCTGCGAAGAGGAGTACCATCAAAATTTAATATTGTCCCTGATTCTCTCATATCTGATACGTATTTCCGTACTTGGGTTATTGGATTATTTTTTAAATCATAATCATCCCGCTTTGGGCGTTTAAACTCAATAACAGTAATCGGCTGAGAAATATCGGAGTTTTGGAATCCAAGACCTAAATCAAAAATAGAAATATCTGGCCTATCTCGTGGATTAGGAGCATTACGAACTTGGCTTGACATTGGTTTATCTGAATTAAAATAAGTAAAAAACGCTAAATGATCATCGATGATCCATAAATTATGATTATCATAATCTAATTTCTCAGAAGTAGATTTTAGAGGACATATTATTTCATGAATGACTTTTTCATATTCTGATTTTCCTGATGGAATATCAGTATATTTTAAACTTTCTTCAAAGACTTCCAATATTAATTTTCTCTTCATCACATATTCTGCAAGCGATGAAAGCGATTCATCTTGTAACCCATCGACATACTCCCTTGCTTTATCAATTATTTCACTACTCTTATTTTTAACAGAAGTTAAAAAACTCTTTTTTATTTTTTTATAATGACGCAAGGACTGGCGTGATAATTCCAAAAAAATATCTTCTTCTGTTTGTGTAGATAAATGTAAATTACCAGAAAACCCGCCAGGATCTTTTGCAATTGTCAAAAACCTAGGATACTCTGAACGTAAATCAGCAATAATTTTTTTTTGCCTCTCTCGTATTTCCCTAATTTCATTAGATAAAAATTCCTTTGCGTTTTCTTTTGCCGAATTTATAATGCTGTCGAGATCATCAGACGAAAGTGAAAATTCTGTACGCGTGTCATTCGCCGTAGTATCTAAAATTTCAGACTCAATATATCCAAGAAATGCATATTTTCCTTGAACAGCTTTCAATCCCAGGACAGGATCTAACTCGTATCGCTTAACAGCGCGGCCATTAGCGCCAAGATATAAAGCATTTGTGCTTTTTTCATCGTCCGAAATTGCTTTAGGAAGCAAAAAGCAATGAAAAACAAATTCATACTCTCTTCCAGCAATATCAAGCGTGAACTTAAAATCCTTATCTCGCTCTGTGACATTGGTAAATTGCTCAAAGAGGTCAATATTCTCCTTATCATCAATAATTTTTATAACAGGATGACTTATATTAACAAAATAACTTATAAAATGAGCTAAAATTCTATTTGCAATAGTGATGGTTTTTCGGGGAATATGCGTTACGTAAACATCCTTATATGGATGCAATCTGACCGTTGTTCCTATTTTAGCATCTGAACCACAATCAGAATATTGTAACTCACTAATTGGATTCTCAAGGCAAAAATTAAAACTAACCTCTTTATTTGAATCTTTATTCGAAAACACGCTTTGGATCTTTACAGATTTACAAACCTTTAACCATAAAAGACGCCCTACGCCTTTTCCGCCTATTGAAACTTTCTTTTGAGAATCCATTTTCATAAATGAATCAAGATTTTGCTGATTAAAACCAATACCATTATCTTGGATTTGAAATTCAAGATAATCACCATTATCATTACGTAGTATAGTTATACTAATGTACCCTTTTGAAATTTGATCCCTGCCAAAACGCTCTTCAATTGCATGGATCGAATTCATTACCGCTTCAAATAACGGGAAAAGCACATTACGCTGATCTAGGAGCTAACGAAATATTATTAATCCGCCCCGCAGGGTCATTTTTCCATTTAGTAGATAATATTTCTGGTACATTTTCCATATAATTGCCCCCACCTGATTGATTAAACGCCGCATTCTATTCTACACATAAGTTATTCATTATATTTCGCCCACAGAAAATTTTTTATACTTTTACATTCTTACCCTCAGTGATTCATACATCGTAAAAATACGATAAGTTGTGTGAATCATCTCATTATTAAATTTTATAATTATGTATGGCATACACAAATTGACACAACGCGCATGACTAATGTTGGCCCTATAGTTACACAACTTGAGGCAATCTTTTGGCTGGAACGGGAGTGCCATGGCATCTCTTTACACGCCGTTCTGCCGACCTCAGACACCTTGCAAAAGAAGCAATTGAAAAACTTGATCCACAATATCATCGGTACTAAAAGTGAACATTCTGACTTCTCACCTGAAAAATCAATGAAGAAAATCAGAATATTATAAATATAATAATTAATAATTGGTGCGGTCGAGAAGACTCGAACTTCCACGGGTTGCCCCACAGCGACCTCAACGCTGCGCGTCTACCAATTCCGCCACGACCGCACACGGTAGAAAACCAATTGCGGCATGTAACAAATTGCCAGAGCGGTTACAAGCCCCTTTTCCTGTTTCTGTTTTTTCGGCCAGAGAATTTTCTGAAAAAGTGAAAATCAGTTTTCCGTCCGAAAATGCGATAAGATAAAGGTCTGAATTATTTCCGGTTTATTCAATGAAACTGAAAACGATTCAGAAAAATTCAAAATGCACATGCCAGAACCGGAAATAATTCACCACGCAAAACCGGAAGAACTGTAAAAAAACTGCAATTCAGCTCTACAATGATAAGGAATCAGATGCCAGTTTTCTACGCTGCCGTCCAGGTTGATTTTCTGACAAGTACAGCTTCTGGTGCCGGTACGGCATGCAGCTCTCTGCCCTTTGGACCTGTACTTCAAGCCATAGAACATCCTGACTGCAACAAGTGCCAATCTCTTCAGACGTGCAGAAAATTCCCTGAAATTTCCTCTCTTTTCCACAAGCTGTTGCATGAGCATGACCAGAAATGGGCAATTTCTGTTTCAAGTGTCAAGGCCAGGAGTCGGCGCATTCATATTCATACGGGCGACCATGGGCAGCTCTGCTGCCGGCCTTACCTGTTCAATTGCGGTTAAAAGGCCGTTTGCGTAAAATACGGAGCAAAAAGCATGCCCTTTTCCTGATCTTTTTATCTTCGAGCACGGGCATAAAACAGACAGGCATCAACGCTGCCCTTGCACTATCATCATGAACTGAGCCTGTGCCTTTTCATCCTTTTTATATGCGCCACGGAAAGCCACCGTTATCGTGGCTGAACCCCGCTTCCTTACACCGCGCATTGCCATGCAAAGATGTTCAGCCTCAACCAGCACAGCCACACCGCGCGGTTTCAGATGCGTATTCAGGGCATTGGCTATCTGGGCTGTCATGGTTTCCTGTGTCTGCAAACGGCGGGCAAATACCTCAATAATACGAGGAATTTTTGAAAGACCGAGAACCTTGCCATCCGGCAGATAGGCCACATGTGCCTTACCGATGATTGGCACCATATGGTGCTCGCAATGAGAAAAAAACGGTATATCCCTGATAAGAACCGGCTCATCATAGCCTGCCACATCTTCAAACACCGTTCCGAGAATTTCTTCAACCGACTGACTGTAACCGCTGAAAAGCTCGTTATAGGCTTTGGCAACCCTTTCGGGAGTCTTCAACAGACCCTCACGCTCGGGATCTTCGCCAATCCAGAGCAACAGCGTGCGAACGGCCTGTTCTGCCTCTTTTCTTGTCGGCCGCTTTTCATCGCACAATGCAGCCAGTTTTTTATCGCCCCTGTTTTTTAAAAAAGCTTTCATTTTATTCTCCAGCCCGGCATTGCCTGCAAGGTTTTTGACACATAAACAATTTGGCGTATAAATAAATCATGCACTATATACCGTGTTAACCGGAGATTACAAAGTCTTGTTTTCCATGAGATGTACAGGAGTTTCAGATCACAGGGAATGATTGATGAAATTTACAATAGCAAGATTCTGGGCTATGCAGCCCGTATCGGACGGCTTGGGCGGCTGGCACAGCCTGACGCGACAGCACACAAACATTCAAGGTTGTGCGGCTCGACCATTACAGTCGATCTGAAAATGAAAAATGGCATTGTTACCGACTTTGCTCAAGAAGTGCGCGCCTGTGCTTTGGGGCAAGCATCTGCCGCCATCATGGCACAGCATATCATCGGCGCAGCACAAGAAGAACTGAAAGCTTTAAGAAGAACAATGTTTGCCATGCTGGCGGAAAATGGCCCGCCACCGGCAGGGAAATTCGCTGATTTTGCCTGTCTTGAGCCGGTGAAGGATTACAAGGCACGCCATGCCTCGGCCATGCTTGTTCTTGATGCCGTGGCAGAGTGTATAGAGCAGATTGAAAATGGCAGGGGCTGATTTGCAATGACCGCACATGCAAAAAAGACCCGCAATTTCGATGGCCCGTGGCGCAAAACGTCCGGCCGGCTTGTCGGTACCGGGCTTGTGCGGTTTTACCAGCTTACCCTTTCCGGCTTTGTCGGTAATCACTGCCGGCATTTGCCGACCTGTTCGGAATACACCTATGAAGCGATTGCTCGTCATGGCCTGTGGGCAGGCAGCTGGATGGGACTGTTCCGGGTTATGCGCTGCGGCCCCTTCGGCACGCATGGTTCTGATCCGGTACCGGTCAGGTTTGAAAGCCACCATCACTGGTACACCCCCTGGCGTTACCGGATACCGACCCGTCGAAAAACCGGGCATAAAGACGGCAACTGAGCGTTTTTCAGCATTTTGTTTCTACCGGAAAACAGAATGACTCTTCCTTTTTCCGGTTATTCTTATTAAAAGGCAACGAAACGAACATCCAGCTTTCCTGATAAAAGCTTTTGACAACCCCACCTGCATTTGTTGGCGGGAGTGGATAACGAGGTCTGCAAATGTCTGAAATGATTTCCCTCTCCTTTCCCGATGGTTCAAAACGCGATTATGCCGCCGGCACAACTGGCGCAGAACTGGCCCAATCCATTTCCAAATCGTTGGCCAAAAAGGCCGTTGCCTATAGTTTTGACGGTGTTCTGCGTGATCTTGCCGATCCGATCACTGCATCAGGCGCTATCGAAATCATCGCCCGTGAAGATCCGCGAGCACTTGAACTTATCCGCCATGACTGTGCCCACGTGCTGGCAGAAGCAGTGCAGGAAATTTTTCCCGGAACACAGGTGACAATTGGCCCGGTCATTGAAAACGGTTTTTATTACGATTTTGCTCGCAATCAGCCTTTCACGCTTGATGATCTGGCGATTATTGAAAAGAAAATGCGGGAAATTATTGCCCGCAACAAGCCTTTCAGCAAAGAAATCTGGCCGCGCGAAAAAGCAAAAAAGGTTTTTGCTGAAAAAGGTGAGTTGTATAAGGTTGAACTGATTGATGCGATTCCGGAAGATCAGGATGTGAAAATTTATTTTCAGGGCGACGACTGGTTTGACCTGTGCCGTGGGCCGCATATGGTTTCAACCGGGCAGATCGGCAGCGCCTTCAAGCTGATGAAAGTTGCCGGAGCTTATTGGCGTGGTGATTCCGGAAATCCGATGCTGACCCGTATCTACGGAACAGCATTTGCCAATGATAATGACCTCAAAGCCTACCTGACCATGCTGGAAGAGGCAGAAAAACGCGACCACCGCCGCCTGGGGCGGGAGATGGATCTTTTCCATTTTCAGGAAGAAGGCCCGGGCGTGGTTTTCTGGCATGCGAAGGGCTGGAGACTGTTTCAGAATCTGGTGAACTATATGCGCCGCAGGCTGGATGATGACGGCTATATGGAGGTAAACGCGCCGCAGGTGCTTGACAAATCTCTGTGGGAAATTTCCGGCCACTGGGGCTGGTACAAGGAAAATATGTTCAAGGTCGCACCGGCCGGTGATGATGCCGATGATGAACGCATTTATGCTTTGAAACCTATGAATTGCCCTGGCCATGTGCAAATTTTCAAGCATGGGCTTAAATCCTACCGTGACCTGCCAATCAAAATGGCAGAGTTCGGCACAGTGCATCGTTATGAACCTTCAGGCGCCTTGCACGGGCTGATGCGCGTGCGCGGTTTCACACAGGATGATGCGCATATTTTCTGCATGGATGAACAGCTCGCCGAAGAATGCCTGCGGATCAATGATCTCATCCTGTCAACTTATGCGGATTTCGGCTTTAAGGAAATCACTGTCAAACTTTCAACCCGGCCGGAAAAGCGTGTCGGGTCTGACACGCTGTGGGATCGTGCGGAAAGCGTCATGGCCAATGTGCTCAAAACCATTGAGCAAAAGTCGAGCAACCGTATCAAGACCGGCATCCTGCCCGGAGAAGGGGCATTTTACGGGCCGAAATTCGAATATACGCTGAAGGACGCCATTGGCCGTGAATGGCAATGCGGCACAACACAGATTGACTTTAACCTGCCGGAACGGTTTGGTGCTTTTTACATAGACAGAGATTCGGAAAAACGCCAGCCGGTGATGATTCATCGGGCAATCTGTGGCTCAATGGAGCGTTTCCTTGGCATTCTGATTGAAAATTTTGCCGGACATATGCCATTATGGTTTGCGCCACACCAGATGGTGGTTGCAACAATTACATCTGATGCGGATAGCTACGCCCGGCAGACTATGGCAAAGCTGAAAGCAGCGGGCCTGATTGCCTCGGCTGATTTGCGCAATGAAAAGATCAACTACAAGGTGCGTGAACATTCGTTGCAGAAAGTGCCGGTCATCCTGGTCTGTGGCAAACGTGAGGCAGAACAGGGTACAATCAATGTTCGCCGCCTTGGCTCGCGTGATCAGGTAGAACTGCCGCTTGATGAATTGATCGCGCAACTGCTGGAAGAGGCAACACCACCTGACATCCGCCGCAAATTACAAGCCTGGTAACAAAGAATACAGGTTAAAACACCAGCCAGATGATTTTACGCGGTACATATGGCATGAAGGTAAAATCAAAAAGAAGTGGACATGCGTTGCGTATGCTTTGGTTTGCCTGCATATTTCTGTCATTCTGCCTTATACTTTCAATATTGCTCTTTCCTGCACTATGCATTCTTCTTTGGAGCAGTATACGGCTTTTTCATATACTGGAGGAATAAATGACGGACATTCCAGTCCACTCAAGGCAGATAATTATGGCGCAACACTGCTGCAATTCTTTCAGCTGCACCCGCCTCTCTTTTCCTGAAATTTTTTATCACAGCATTTTGCAGTCAAATGGGCACATTTGACACCTATCTGCATGAAAACAATACTACTGGAACACACGATATTCAGGCTTTTCAGATTGTTGTGAATTATTTCAAAGGAAAAGAATCATGTCAGACTTTTCACGCCGTCAGATTTTGGCAGCAGGCGGTTTTATTGCCACCGCACCTTTTATCAACCGCATTTCTGCATTCGCTGAGCCACAAAAGGCAATACCGCTTGCCCTGCCAACCTTGATCGAACCCGAAAACGGCGAAACAGTGACCCTGACAATGGCAAAGGGCAGGCACAGTTTTGCTCCCGGACATGAGACGCTTTCTGCCGGGATCAATGCCAGTTATCTCGGGCCGACCGTGCGACTTAAAAACAGGAATGATGTTAAATTTACCGTGCAGAACCGGCTTGGCGAAACAACCACGCTGCATTGGCACGGATTGTTTGTTCCTTCGCCACAGGACGGCGGGCCGCATAATATCATTGAAAACGGCTCCGACTGGAATGTCGCCGTGCATATCAATCAACCGTCATCCTTCAACTGGTTTCACCCCCATCTGCATCAGCACACAGCACAGCAGGCTCATATGGGTCTTTCCGGCCTGATGATTATTGATGACGGCAAAGACCGCGAGCGTGGCCTGCCCGTACGCTATGGCAGGGATGATCTTCCGCTTGTTTTACAAGACCGCCGCGTCATTGATGGCGACCATGTCTACATGCCGGATGCTATGGATTTGCTCCACGGATTTCATGGTGACAAGCTTATTGTCAACGGTATGATAAACCCGGCTGCCCGCATACCAGCGGGAATTGTGCGCCTGCGTTTTCTGAATGGCGCCAACGCCCGTATTTTTCACCTGACATTTGGCGACAAACGTCCCTTTCATGCCATTGCCTCAGATGGCGGCTATCTTGCCCGAACCGCCCGGACAGAGACATTGCAGATCGCCCCTGGCGAACGCTACGAGGTACTGGTTGATTTCTCCCAAGGTGAAAAGGATGTGATACTTTACACATCGGAGCAGGATGATGGCTCCGGTGACAGGCTGCCGCTCATGACCTTTGTCCGGGCGGAAGACCTGAAAAGTGACATAAAAAATATTCCGCAAACACTTGATGGGCCTGGTGATAACATTGCCCCTTCGCGCGCCGTGCGCCAGCGCCGTTTTTTTATGGATGATCGTATGAAAGAAAACATGAAGATCATGATGACACCGGAAAACAGACATGGCGGACATGACAATATGCACAACATGATGGGGATGGCAGCAGACAATCATGAGATGATGCACGGCAGCAAGAGTGAATCGCAAACAGGTAAACATGTCACTGCTATAACATCCGGTTTTGCCATGGCAATAACAGATAAAACCTTTGACATGAACCGTATTGATGTCGAAACACAGGAAGGCAGTTATGAGCTTTGGGAGCTGTCGTCATCCGGTGACATGATGCATCCTTTTCATATTCACGGAGCATCGTTCCGTATTGTTTCACAAGACAGCAACCTGCCACAGGCGTGGGCATCCGGCTGGAAAGATACGGTTCTTGTGAATAGGAAAACGGAAATTCTCATTCATTTCAACCGGAACAGCGAACGGGAAAAACCGTTCATGTTTCATTGCCATACGCTGGAGCATGAAGACCTTGGCATGATGGGACAGTTCATAACTGTCTAAGGCAGCCTGCCCTTTAATGAAGCATTATACCGTTCTCAATTTTTTAAACTGCCGCATCTGCTTCGGGTTCAAATAGCGCCATTAAACATGCAGCGCCCAGCCTTTGCTCCGAAAAGACAGCCAGGCCCTGCATATCTGCAAGGCCTGGCTTGTCGGATTTACAGGTTTCAACCTGTCCGCCAGTCATGTCAGGCGTCTATCCTGCAACAGAGACTTGCATTTAAACCTGCTTTGGATTAGCCAGAGAAACGATTTTGTAAATATCTGCAAATGACGGATAAGCAATGACCATCATTGATACACGCGTGCCCGATCCCAAACGTTTGATTTCCGGCACGACCGGCAACTGGGAAGTGATTATCGGCATGGAAGTGCACGCTCAGGTAACATCCCGTTCAAAACTGTTTTCTGGTGCATCAACCACCTTCGGTGCCGAGCCGAATGCCAATGTTTCGCTGGTTGATGCAGCAATGCCGGGCATGCTGCCGGTCATTAATATGGAATGCGTATATCAGGCTATCAGGACAGGTCTTGGCCTTAAAGCGCAGATTAATCTGAAATCGGTTTTTGACCGCAAGAATTATTTTTATCCCGACCTGCCGCAGGGCTACCAGATTTCGCAGTTCCAGCAACCGATTGTCGGTGAAGGCAGGATCACTATTTCTGTCGGGCCGGATCGAGAAGGCCAGTTTGAGGATGTTGAAATCGGCATCGAGCGCCTGCATCTGGAACAGGATGCGGGCAAATCCATGCATGACCAGCATCCAACCATGTCCTTTGTCGATCTTAACCGTTCCGGTGTTGCATTGATGGAAATCGTTTCAAAACCGGATTTGCGCTCGGCTGACGAGGCCAAAGCCTATCTTACCAAATTACGCACGATTGTCCGCTATCTGGGCACCTGTGACGGTAACATGGATGAAGGCTCCATGCGGGCTGATGTCAACGTTTCTGTCCGCCGTCCAGGTGAGATTTTCGGTACCCGCTGCGAAATCAAAAATGTCAACTCAATCCGCTTTGTCGGTCAGGCAGTTGATTATGAAGCCCGCCGACAGATCGCCATTCTGGAAGATGGCGGAACGATTGATCAGGAAACCCGCCTTTTCAATGCTGCAAAAGGCGAGACCCGCTCCATGCGCTCAAAAGAAGAAGCGCATGACTATCGCTATTTTCCTGATCCTGATCTGCTGCCGCTTGAATTTGACCAGGCACTTGTTGATGAGCTTGCTGCTGGCCTTCCGGAATTACCGGATGATAAAAAAAGCCGCCTGATCGTTGAAATGGGCCTGACGGTTTATGATGCTTCTATCCTTGTGACGGAAAAGGCAATTGCCGATTATTTTGAAGCTGTTGCCAAGGGACGCGATGGCAAAACTGCGGCCAACTGGGTTATCAATGACCTTCTCGGTGCCTTGAACAAAGCCGGGCTTGATATTGAAAAAACTCCGGTTTCACCCGAACAGCTCGGCGCTGTTATCGATCTCATCAAACAAGGAACAATTTCTGGCAGACAGGCTAAAGATCTGTTTGAGATTGTCTGGAGTGAAGGCGGCAACCCGCTTGAAATTATTGAACAGCGCGGAATGAAACAGGTTACCGACACGCAAGCCATTGAAAAAGCTGTGGATGAAGTTATCGCTGCCAATCCTGACAAAGTCGCGCAGGCTCAGGCAAAGCCAACCCTGGCTGGCTGGTTTGTCGGACAGGTTATGAAGACGACTGGAGGAAAAGCCAACCCGCAGACGGTTAATGTCCTTGTAAAAGAAAAACTGGGATTGGAATAAGTATCATGTGGCTGCGCACAACAACAGGGAATAATATCGCCACAATATGTCGGCTTCCTGTTGAAATATGGCATATAACTTATGATGATCTGCCTGATAACAGGCTGGTTGAACAAATGATATCACAATGGTATTTTCTGGCCATACCAGAGCAATAACGGCATATGCCAGACAAAGCGGGTGTGCAAGCACAGGCTGGCGAGTGCTATATTGCATCAGATTCAGTATATCCAGATGTTCAAAAACAGGAAATCGGCAAAAAATTACTGGTGGAAACAGAATCCTCTTTTTCTTCAGCAAGATATATGCATTTTACTGTTTTTGAAAAAAACAGGAATGCCATATAATTTTACGAGAGCTGTGGTTATAAAAAGATTGGTAAACCGCTTCCAATATCCGGGTTTCCGGATATTTATGAAATTGACATGAAAAAGCACCCGGGCGAATTAATCCTTGCCTTTATGCATTGGTAAAGCCATAAGAAATAAAAAATTCAAACCACTTGACCGGATATGTGGTTGATTCAGGAGTAAGCAGATAAATGGCCGGTTTTTTGAAACAAATTTTCACCTGGTGGAACGGTAATACGGTCGGTACACGCTTTTTCACCTGGCGGAACGGTAAATATGTTGGCCAAGATCAATTTGGCAATATCTATTATGAAGGCAGCGCAGATAAAGAAGGTAAACCACGCCGATGGGTGATCTATAAGGACTATTCCGAGGCTTCAATGATTCCGCCAGGCTGGCATGGCTGGATTCACCATCGCACAGATACTCCACCTTCACGGAAAACCTATCAGGCACATGATTGGGAAAAACCACACCAGCCAAATCTGACCGGCACAAATGCAACCTATACCCCGAAGGGCTCTATCGCCCGGCATGGAAAGCGGCCGCGCGTAACCGGCGATTATGACGCATGGTCACCTGAAAAATAAGGGAATTTCATTGTCCCCGTTTTTTTGTTGCCGCAATTTTTGGCTAGACAGATATAACATTCTTGCAGACGGGTGTTCAACCGGTGATGATGACGTCTATTTTTTCTTATTTACGCCACCCTTTTTTATTAACAACCTGTTTGGTGGCAGGTGGTATTATTGCTTTTGCCACATCGGTTCAGGCTGAGCGAATCAGCAATCCCGTAGCGACATTTTCAGGGCTTGATAAAATCACCGGGCGGATTATCACCTTTGATGTCTATATAGGCGAAACTTATCAATTTGGTGCGCTACAAGTCACACCACGGGTCTGTTACACAAGCTCTAAAGATGAAGCTGCCCGGACAGATGGTTTTGTCGAGGTTAATGAAATTACCCTCGGCCAGAAAATCCAGCGCATTTTCACAGGTTGGATGTTTGCTGACAGTCCGGGGCTGAACGCTGTTGAACATCCGGTTTATGATATCTGGCTTAAGGATTGCAAACAAAAATCCGCTGTACCTACACCACATAATTTTTCATTTCAATAATCCAACCATATCGGCAGATACAGTCAGCACAACAAGCATATGATTTATCTTTACCTGTCTATGGCATATAAACAAGCCCAACCAACCTTTGCTATAAAGGTTGTTCTGCCTTAAATCCGATTAGAATATTTTCAGAATACAAAAAACACACCAATCCTGACAAGCAGATAAAGCTTTTATAAACAGCAGAGTGTGATTTAGCGGCCAATGAAACAGCTTCCACCCGCTTGTTTATATTGCTCACACATACGCAACGCAGCATTACGCTCGCCAACCGGAACACGAACACGGTAATATGTACCGCGGTCAGGAATAACAGCGGGCACAACTACAATGCTGTTGTTGCCAATAATACTGCCAAAATGCTGTTTTGCCTCTTCAGCAGAATGCTGTGCAGCCTCTTTTGATGGCTGTGAAGAAATCTGCATATAAAAATCATTTGGCCCCATAAAGCCATTATCATCATCTACATTGTGAACCTGCGGCTGCGTGAACTCCCGTTGTCTGGCATTGTTTGACGCAACTTGCACGGGCATCCGGGGTTTATCAGGAATAACTGTCGGCGGTGTAATTTCCTTTGCAGAATCTGCCGCCTGCAAAGCTAATGCAGGCTTATTTCCAGCAACGACAGCATCAGGCTCACGAATATCACCGATTTTCGCCGCCTGGGTTTGTTGCGCCTGCGGCACAACAGTTTCGATTACACTCGCAGGCTGTCTGCTGGTATCTTCAGTAGCAGTTACCAGGTTATCCTCATCACCGATACGCTTCAAACCGCCCGGCACAAGGACAGACGCTTTCTGTCCCGGGCTGGAAACTGTAACAATCTTGCGGTCAGGGCTAACAACTACCGTCGGCACAATATGGATTGGCATACTGCGAGCAGCCGCAGTCATCACAAGACTTTCAACAGATGACTGATCAAGCCCGCTCTCTGTAGACAAAGGCGGCTGTTCATCTATTTTATGAATATCAACAGGCATTTCCGTCTTATCAATAAGCTCCTCCTGCTCTATTCTGTTTGGTATATTTCCCTCGACACGATTATAGACTGCCTGTTCCTGGTCAGTTGTCAGGGTTTGATCTGTATTTTCCGGCTTAACCTTGATTTCACTCTGTTCCGCATGAATGACCGCAAACGCACCATCCTTCATATTCCCCGAAAGAAAAAACATATAAATCCCTGCACCTAAAGCAAAAATCACGGCCAGAACGATGGCACCATAAAGCCATTTATGTCCGCCTCTGTCGTGTTTCCCTTCTGCATCATGCGGCGCCATGGCAGCCAATGAAGCCGGTGATGCCCAATCGTAAACAGCGTTTTCATCTTCTCCTTCCTCATTACTGAGTAACTCCTCCGAAGAAACACCATCCTGTTCATAGGAAGCATATCCATGCATTGGAAAAAACTGCTCTTCCTCAGTATCAGGAAAAACCTCACTACCCTGTGGCGGAACGTAGGTTGACTGTCCATCCGTTTCAAAGATATCGGCAAATTCTTCATCAAGAGCGTTATCTATCCGTAGCCGGACTGCTTCATCCTCATAATCAACCGGCGGCAAATCAAATGCCCCGGTTTCCTCAATTCCAGTTTCATCCAAGCCAAGAGAATCGAGTTCAGAAACCCGCTGGCGTCGTTGTCTGTTGTCAGAATAATCTGTCATGTCAAAACCATGCAGTGTTTCCGTCATCCTTTGATACTGCGCTTCACCGCCATGTGCCCCATTATCATCGCCATTGACAGAAACTTCTGCACCCTCAGTTGAATAACCGCCATACACGGCGGCATCCTGTCCTATTGAAGTATCCTGATAAGAAAACTCTTCCTCATAAACATCCTGACTCTGCACAACAGGCTGGACAGCATAGCTATAGCTATGCTCCGCCTGATCAAAATATGCCTGCGTCGGCACGGTTCCGGCCTGCTGGCAGGCAAACGCATCTTCCAACGGCAACCCTGTATTGTATTCAGCTGTTTCCCGAGGAAAAACAGCAGAATTCCCGTCGGCGCAGGAATGAACCTTGCCCTCCCTGTAATCATTAAAAACAGCGGCCGGCTCCGCCTGCTCCCCTCCTTCATAAACTGCCGCACCATTATAAGCCATCTCATAGTCCGACGGCTCAAAGGCGGTCTCCTGAGGTATATCCCCCCTGAAAAATCCATTATCAAAAATTTCATCTTCGGGATTCTGGACAGGAGCATACATTTCAGAACTAACAGCCCGCATCTGCGCAGACTGCCACCCGGCATTATCAGCATGATCCACGGAATAACCCATCTGCCCATCAGATTCCTGCTCGGATTCATAGGAAAAAACTGCGCCATTCCCACCCGGAAAACCTTCATCCAAAACTTGCTGAAAACCGCTATGATTATCATACGCATTCTGATGCATTGATGGCAAGCCGCCAGCAGTCTCATCTTCCCATGCAGATACTTCCTGCCTCCAGTTCTCAACAGACCCGTCACCCTCATGAGACGTCTGATATTGCCCATATTCCTGCCCGGTGGACTGTTCAGCAGACTGGAACTGCTGCACATCTTCCTGATAATCCGTTACAGAATATGCCGCTTCATCAGCAAGGCGATTTTCCTCATCATTATAAGGATGAGCAGCATCATACCACCCATTTTCAGTTGGATAACCGCCCTCGTTATTATTTTCCGGGCTATTGATACCGCTGCTATCAACATCAGGGATGTTCAACGAACCACTACCATAATGAGCAGAATCAAGAGGTTCCTGACAGGGAACAGAATTCTCGCCGTTATATCCGGCTCCATAATACTCACCGGTCTGAAAATCATCCTCCGTCAGAAGGCCATCCTTTCCCTTCCGGGGCGCATTTCCATAGAAACCGAACTCTTCTCCCACCGCTGGCTGAACAGAATCATAAGACGGATATTCATCAAGGCTGCCCTGCGAAGAACAGGCTAATTCAAATGCAGGAAACTCCCCCGGCGGAAAATCCCCGCCTCCTTTATAACCGACTTCCCCGTCACTGTCCGAAACTTCATCCTCAGGTTTGCCGCCGAACAGCCGAGTAAGCTCCAGAAGCGGATCACATCCATTTTGAGCTTTGTCACTACTATTACTGGATTTACGATCAAAGTCCATCATTTTACTTCCTAACTGATCGGACCACCCTTTAATACTAACCCTTCGAGTATGCCAGACAAATACGAGAAAAGATTGGGGGGTATAAAAGTTTTACCCGCCAAAGTCACCAAAATACACAAGAAAAATACTTATTTTTTTGCAAACCCGCCCGTTTTAATCTCATAAGCGAAAAATATTTAACCAAAAACCAATACTTTTCAAATGACCGAATATTCCCGCAAACTCAACATTTGTGATTCGTTCAAAAATCACTCCTTCTGTGTCAACAAACTGATCAATGACTTTTCATAATATCCCTCGCTTTTCCATTCAATAAAACGTTACCAACGCATTTCACCGGGCGCCTCAACACCGATAATACCAAGCCCGGAAGCCAGAACATCAGCTACTGCCTGCACCAATCCCAGCCGTGCAAATGTTAATTCCCTGTCTGCGGTCTGCACAAAGCGCAAACGTGATTCTTCATTGCCCCTGTTCCAGTGGCCATGAAATATACTGGCCAGGTCATAAAGATAAAACGCCAGACGATGCGGCTCCTGATACAATGCAGCCATTTCAACCAGACGCGGATATTCTGCCAGCTTGCGGATGAGCGCCAGTTCGCTTTCATCCTTAAGCCTGTCAATATGCGCAGCCAGATCATCCCGGCAGGGTTCAGCAATCTGCATCACCTCGCGGGCCTGCCGAAAAACCGAATGACAACGCGCACCAGCATATTGCACATAAAAAACCGGATTGTCCCTGGACTGTTCCGTAACCTTCGCAAAGTCAAAATCCAGCGGCATATCAGACTTGCGGTAAAGCATCATAAAACGCACAGGATCGCGCCCGACCTCATCAATCACATCGCGCAAAGTAATGAAATTGCCTGTCCGTTTGCCCATACGCACCGGCTCACCATCACGGTACAATTTGACAAGCTGGCATAAAAGCACTGTCAGCCTGGCGTTGCCATCCGAAACAGCTTTGGCAACTGCTTCCAGACGCTTGATATAGCCGCCATGGTCAGCTCCAAGAATATAAATCATTTCGTGGAAGCCACGGTCATATTTGTTTTTAAAATACGCCACATCAGCTGCAAAATAAGTATAGGAACCATCAGATTTTATCAGCGGACGATCCATATCATCGCCAACTTCTGTTGAACGCAACAGGGTCTGCTCCCGATCCTCCCAGCCCTCGGGCACCTGTCCTTTCGGCGGAGGCAGCTTGCCTTTGTAGATATGACCGCGCAGGGTCAGGTCATCAATTGCAGTGCGGATAGCTCTGGCATGATCGGCATGCAGTGTGCGCTCGGAAAAAAACACATCATGGCGAACACCAAGCGCTGACAGATCATCACGGATCATATGCATCATCGCATCAATGGCACGTTCCCTGACAATCGACAGTGTCTTATCTTCATCCATTGCAAGCAGCCTGTCGCCAAACTCATCCGCCAGCGCCTTGCCTACCGGCACCAGATAATCACCCGGATATAAACCCTCAGGAATTTTGCCTGTCTCTTCCCCCAACGATTCACGATAACGCAAAAGCACCGACCGGGCGAGAACATCCACTTGCCCGCCTGCATCATTGATATAATATTCCTTAACAACATCATAACCGGTAAAGCGCAAAAGATTGGCAAGCACATCACCTACCACCGCTCCGCGACAATGACCGACGTGGAGCGGCCCTGTCGGATTGGCTGAAACATATTCAACATTGACTTTGATGTTTCTGCCGATATCCGACCGCCCATAATCCGTACCGCGCCTGATTATCCCGCCAAGGACGTTAAGCCAGAAACCGTCTGTCAGACGCAGATTGATAAAACCTGGCCCGGCAACTTCAACAGAAGCAATGTCATCATCATCGCGCAAAAGAACAGCAATACGTTCTGCAAGATGACGGGGATTTTCTCCCACAGCCCTGGCCAGAACCATTGCTGCATTGGTGGCAAGATCACCATGGAAAGGATCCCTTGGTGCTTCGATGCTGATACGGGAAAGATCAAGCTCCTGTCCTTCTTTCATCTTTATATCAGAAGATTGCAGAATCTTTTTGATGCGGCATTCGAATTCGATGAAGATATTCATACTCATATCCGTGGTTTATTTATTCCAGAGCGTTTTTTCGTTCACATCAGTTCACCAAACGCCCCGGACTCTTTAATTTTGTCGCATTTCCAGGCGAAAAACCACTTCACACTTTGCCCTGAAAATGCTCTATGGAACTAGAATAAATCTGTCCTGCGGTCAAACAGGCGTTCATATTCGCGCAAGGCGTAATTATCAGTCATACCGGAAAGAAAGTCGGCAACAATTCGTGCATGTGTCCTGTCTGTCAATGTCCCTTCCTGACTTCGCCACTCACCCGGTAAATTCCCAGGATCTTGCATATAAACATCGAAAAGTTCTGCTACCACCTGTTCCCCCGCACGGCGATGGCAAAGAACTTCCTCATGAAAATACAAGTTCTGACAAAGAAACGTTTTCAATTCTTTCTCATAGGCTGCCATCTGACCGGAGAAGCATACCATCGGACAATCAGCTGCGTAAATATCAGCCACACTTCTGGCTTGCAGACCGGATAGCCGGAACTGTGCTTCACCGATCACATCTTCTACCATACCCGTTATCTGGCGGCGGACAAGCTCATATGCCACACGCGGTTCGTCAAGACCGGGATAAAGCGTTCTGACTTTGCGGATAAGGCTGCCCGTAAGCTCCACCTCCTCAAGCTGTTCAAGTGTTATCAGACCAGAACGTAAACCATCATCAATATCATGAGCATTATAGGCGATATCATCAGCAATTGCAGCACACTGCGCCTCCAGCCCGGCAAACCGGTCAAGCTCAAGATCAAACAGCCGGTTGAATTCAACAACCGGCTCCGGCACACTTCTGACAGTTGCGTGCAGACCTGTCAAAGGCCCGTTATGTTTGACAAGACCTTCAAGCATTTCCCAGGTCAGGTTCAAACCATTAAAACAGGCATAACGATGCTCAAGCGATGTCACGATCCGCAATGTCTGGGCATTGTGATCAAAACCGCCGAACCGTGCCATCGCGATGTTAAGCGCATTTTCGCCAGCATGCCCAAACGGGGTATGGCCAAAATCATGAGCAAGGGCAATAGCTTCAGCCAGTTCTTCATCAAGGCGCAAAGCACGCGCCAACGCCCGGGCAATCTGCGCCACTTCAATTGTATGAGTCAGTCGTGTGCGGTAGTGATCCCCCTCATGAGCAATAAAAACCTGCGTTTTATGTTTCAGACGGCGGAAAGCATTTGAATGAATAATCCTATCCCGGTCCCGTTGAAAAGGAGTGCGCGTCGGGCTTTCCTCTTCCGGGATAAGACGCCCCCGGCTTGTATCAGGATTGGTCGCAAAAACAGCACGCAGCGTATATCCATAGCCAATCATACCTATATTCATCAGATTTTATCCGTTTTTATCATGGAGTCCCCGCATCCAGACAGAAACATCTTTTCAAATTCTGTCCCGCTTTATCTTAACCGTTTTAACTGGCCAATCAAAACAGAATTACCCTGGCTCATTGATTTTGATCTGATGAAAATTGACATTCCAGTTTTTTGCCAGGTCGCATTATTTTGTGTATCTTGACTGACCAACCAGGACGGAAATGTTTCATGTTTTTGTTTTAATGCAATTTTCAACAAAAAACAGTTCCCGTTTTTTCCAAATTGTTATAAATTTCCCCCGAAATCACACTCGGCATTTTCTACCGGCCGGAAATATCCCGTTGCAAGGACAGATTGTCTATGACCGTAACTATATCAGATTCCGCAGCAAAACGTATTGCTACAATTCTGGCTTCCCACCTTGACAAACATGCTTTGCGCATTTCGGTTGAAGGGGGCGGATGCTCCGGCTTCTCATATAAATATGAACTGGTTGAAGAACAGAATGATGATGATCTGGTTATTGAGAAGGGTAGCGCACGGATCCTGATTGATTCTGTCTCTCTTCCTTTCATGGATGGAGCTGAAATCAATTTTGTTGATAATCTGACAGGGCAGTCATTTGAAATCAACAATCCCAATGCTGTATCAGCCTGTGGCTGCGGAACAAGCTTTTCAATATAAAGCTTGAAGTTTTCCGTCTGTCTGCCATGAAAAAGCCGGGAGACTGGTGTTGTCTGTGATCATATCTGGAAAAATTCCATTTCGCCTGTCGGGTTTCAATATTTTTCTTGTGCCGGCCTTGCTTCTGGGCACGCATTCCCATGCCCGGATGATAGATAAAACACCTACGCCCCCAGTAACAGAAAACAGTCAGGCATTGCCATTCGTCCCGTCAAACCAGTCTGATACGGCAAACGTTACCTTGCAGCTTGAAGCCCGCATGACAGAAGGCGGGCCTGTTATCAAAAATGGTCTTATCTGGCGTATTTTCACGCCCGAACTCGGTGCTAACAATAAAGTGTCGCTTATTGCTTATCTGGAAGGCGGCCCGGTTGAATTTAATCTGGCGCCCGGGAATTATCTGGTTCATGCAGCATTTGGGAAGGCGGGTATTATCAAGCGCATCACGCTGAAACCCGGAAAAAATCTTTCTGAGACTATAGTGCTCAATGCCGGCGGGATAAAACTTAATGCAACGCTGCCGGACGGCAAGATCAATGAAAGTCAGCTGAAATTTTCAATTTACGCCGATGCCAATGAAAACAATGAACAATCACTGATTATCCCGAATGTAAAACCGGAAACTGTTGTGCGGCTGAGTGCCGGTGTTTACCATGTTGTTTCCAATTACGGAACAGCCAACGCCACCGTACGCTCTGATATCCGGGTAGAAGCAGGAAAACTTACTGAAGTAACCATACAGCACCGGGCGGCACAGATAACGCTGAAGCTTGTGCGTCAGAAAGGTAGCGAAGCTCTGGCAGATACAAGCTGGGCCATTATGAATGATTCCGGTGATATTGTCCGTGAAATCGTTAATGCCTATGCCTACGTCGTATTGGCCGAGGGTGACTATGTTGCTGTTGCAAAAAACAAGGATCAGATTTATCAAAAAGAATTTTCTGTTTCATCCGGCAAGGATGAAGAAATAGACGTGCTGGCTATTCCGCAGAACAGTGCCGATGAGGATGCGATAGACTGACGTTCTTTCTGTTCGTTCATCACATAGCTAAGAATTTTAAACATTACAAGTAATTTATTGATTTTTTTAAGAAAATTCCATCAATTTTCTGATTGCGCATCACGCCTGCCTCACTATATCACAGTAAATCAATATCTTATAAGAACAGCTTGAATTTTTTCTCCAGGAATATAAACCGCCCTGCATTTTCCTGTTTATGAAAATTTAAACATTAAACCCATAAAATACAGGAATTTTCACGCTGTGTAGCCTAGTTAAAAACGTGAAAACAGATGCTTTGAAGAATAACAGTATATGTTTGCTTTTAACAGGCTGGCACGCAACACCGATTTAAAACGGGTTAGGATTTTATCGTGACAATACGTTTGCTGAAAGCCGGTTTAATGATTGGAACAACACTGTCCCTCTCTGCTTGCAGTACGCCAAAAACTGCCAGCTATTTTTCTCATGAAACAGCCGCCACACAAAAAACAGCCGCTGTTCCTGCACCTCGCCCATCGAAAGAAACAACCGCAAGTATTAAACCGCTGAATAACATCCGGCAATTAAACCAGCGCAGCTGGGAAGTTGCTTACCGCAACCATGAACACAAGACAGAAGCCTATTGGGATGAAATTGCCCAAAAACGCAAGTTACGTAACGAAAAGCGCCAGGGTGGCCAGAAGATCATGCTGGAAGATTATGTTCTAGTACAACCGCCGGTTTATAATGGGCCAAAGCGCCGCTCTGCAACACCCCTGCCAAACAAACCCGGCAGAATGATAGACCAGTCTGTTCCCCGGACAGCTGATTTTCTTGCTGCTGTGAAAAAAATTTACGGCTTTACACCTGACCAGCCGCAAACAGAAGATGAATTTATGCGTTCCTATGCAATAGCTGCAACCCGTAGCGGCCTTACCAAACAGCAGCTCATATCTCTCTATGTATTTGAGACCGGAGGGAATGGCACCCATGATCTTCAGGCAGGCACGAGCAAAGACAAAAAAGACGCAATGCCAATTTCAACAGCAATCGGTTACAACCAGCTGGTAGCAACAGCCAGTATCAGCGTTATATCGGAGTTCGGCCCGGCAATTGCCGGTGAATTGCGTCAACAGGCGCGTGGAACAACTGGTCAAAGGCAACGGCAACTGTTACAAAAAGCCAGAATCGTTGAAAAAATGACGGTACGGGCGCGTACTGTGCCGCATCAATGGAAAGCGCAAAGCGAACTGGCAAAAACACCGTACGGCCTTGCCATCCATGCCATGACGCTTGATAAAGATGTCGGCCCTTTGCTCCAGTTGCACAAACTGCGCACCTCCATGAACTTTCTCAGGGCTAATGGCATTACTCATACACTTACCGGCGCAGAGCTTGAAATGCTCAACCTCACAGGCGATGGTAACGGGCTTGACATAATAACCATGCCTGAAGCCTACCGGGCCAAAGTGCCAACAGCAAACTTTTTTGTACGGCAAGGCTATGAGCGCAACCCGATTGCCAGGCGCAACAATACGGCGGCAAAGCTTTTACAGGCAATCTCTGAAAAAATGCAGGCAAATATACATAAAGACGGAGCACAGGCATTGTACCGGGCTTTTCAGGCAACAGAAATCGTAAGCAATTAACCGGCCGGAGAAAACAGGTTGTCAGGCTCTTGCACCTGACTTTCTATGAAAAACCGGCCGAACATTTCAATAACAGGAATGAGAAAAAGGCGAACATTTTTCTCCCCCTGTTACTTTCAACCTGACACATTCATAATGCCCTGAACTGAAAAAAACAGACGGATCAGCAATATTCCATCTGCTTATTTATTCAACAGAAACAATCCTGCCCTTTTTCCACTGAGATAACGAAAACACCCTTGATGTCATATCACCGCGATCACCATAGGTAATCGGGCCAATAATCGTCGGAATAGATTCACCTGATTTTACAGCCGCAGCAACAGCTTCCGGATCTTCGGCAGATCCGGCCCTGCTGATACCATAAGCAATGACCTGAACTGCTGCATAACCGCTCATTGTAAATGTTTCCACAGGAATTTTTTTTGCAGCAAGAATCTTTATTGATTCCTGCGCGACCGGATCATTGCTCCTGTCAACCGGACTGGTATATAACGTCCCTTCAACAGCATCACCCGCTATCGCAGCAAGTTCGCTTGTGTTCAACCCATCACCACCGACAAGGACAACCTTCAGCGACTGTGCACGCATCTGCCGTAAAAGGAGACCTGCCTCAGGGTGGTATCCACCAAAATAAATATAATCAACTTTTGCAGATTTGAGACGGTTTATGATAACACCATAATCCTTCTCCCCCGGGTTGATGGAGCCATAATAGACTTCTTTCATTCCCCCCTTGTTCAGCATATCCCTGAAAGCATCTGCCAGACCTTTGCCATAGGTTGCCTTATCATGAAGTATGGCGATGCGTTTTCCGCGCCAGTTTTTCAAGGCATATTCCGCAACATATTCCGCCTGTTGATCATCACGGCCGATCGTCCGCATAACATTCCATAACCCACGGGCACTGAGTTCAGGCGTGGTAGATGATGGCGTAACCATCAAGATACCGTTTTCGCTCAAGATATCGGAAACCGGCATTGCCGAATTGGATGTAACCGGCCCGACCACATACAGGATCCCTTCACCTGCAATCTGGTTGGCAACAGAAACACCCTGTTTTGGATCTGCGGCATCATCAAAAACTTTCAGCACCAGCTTTTCACCATTAATACCGCCGTTTTTATTGATTTCATCAACCGCCGCCCCGGCGCCGCTGGCTGCCTGAATACCATAAGCAGCAACAGGGCCGGTCATGGGGCCGATATAGCCAATGGTGATATCAGCCAAAGCCGGCGAGGCAAACAAACCCATACCCATCAATGCAGCCGAAATTGCTGAAACAGAAGATAAACGCATCAATATTTCTCCTTTAAGGATTGCAACCCTGCCTCCTTCATATCCGGCTGACATGATATTGCTGTTATAATTAAATTATAATATAATAATTCCAAAATAATATCCATATAATCTCATCAGATTTTTCCTTTTTACACTATTAAAGCTTATCCAATGTACACAATATGGCATGCGACGGATAAATAACCTTACGCAAAAGAGCAGACACATGGCTTGTTCATTCATGTAAAGCAGAGACGCTCCACTCACATACTGCCAAAGGTTGCAGAAGGTACAATACAACTTCCTTCTCAACTATTATCTCCATTCAGCATTTCCTTAACCGCCGTTGCCAGCTGTTTGAGCGAAAACGGTTTTGCCAGGAAAGCAAATGCCGCATCCTCCGGCAGGTTCTTGGCAAAAGCATCCTGCGCATACCCTGATACAAAAATAAACTTTATGTCAGGAAAAAGCTTGCGCAATTCTTTAAGCAAGGTCGGACCGTCCATTTCCGGCATCACGACATCAGAAACAACAATGTCGATTTTACCCTTCTGTTCTTCAACCACTTTCAGCGCCTCAATCCCGCTGGCAGCCTCAAATACTGTATAACCGCGGGATTGCAGTGCCTTCACCCCGCCCACACGCACAGCATCCTCATCTTCAACAAGCAGAACATTGGCAAAGCCGGAAAGATCAACAGAACGAGTGTCATCCGCTTTTTTCCCGATTTCAATAATTTTTTCCTGTTCCTTCACCTTGTCTGCCACCTCTTCGACATAACGTGGCAGATAAATACTGAAGCATGTGCCTTTCTCCAGACCGGAATGACAATGAATATAACCGCCAGTTTGAGTAACAATGCCATACACCATCGACAAGCCAAGCCCTGTCCCTTTCCCCACTTCTTTTGTGGTAAAAAACGGGTCGAATATTTTTTCAAGGATATCCGGCGCAATACCGCTGCCTGTATCACTAACCTCGATCAGCACATAATCGCCCGGACGAAATCCCTGATAACCCAGCCTGCGGCTTTCCTGTTCCGTCACATTGCCGGTGCGGATTATCAACCTCCCGCATTGCGGCATTGCATCGCGTGAATTGGCGGCCAGGTTCATAATTACGCGCTCCAGCTCTGCCTGATCGGCCTTGACCGGCCAGAGAGAGTGCCCATGCTCAATATGCAGCTGAATACTGTTGCCGACAAGCCGGGCAAGAAGCATCCGTAAATCGGCCAGCATGTCGGTAAGATCAAGAACTTCGGGGCGCAAAGTCTGGCGGCGGGAAAATGCCAGCAACTGGCGCACAAGAGATGCAGCCCGGCTGGCATTATTCTTGATATTCATAATATCAGGATGTGAAGGATCAGAGCTGCGATGGCTGCCGAGCAAAAAATCACACGACATGATGATCGCCGTTAACACATTATTGAAATCATGGGCAATACCGCCAGCAAGCTGGCCAACAGCCTGCATCTTCTGGCTCTGCTCCATCTGTTGCTCAAGAGCACGCTGTTCCGTTATCTCCACAACAGAAATGACAACCATCCCACATCCGGTCACCTCACGTCCGACAGGGCTGATATAAAGGCGGATATAGCGCTTCTTCTCTCCATCCAGAACAGCATCAATCGGAGCAATATCTCCCCCCCCGGTACCATCAAAAACCTGCCGCATCGCCTGTGCAAACCGGCCCTGATCCTGCAATTCCAGAACAGACGCAAAGCTCTGCCCGCGCGTATTGAGAGCACCGGCCCTTCCAAGGTTGAAAAGCGTCAGAAAACGTGCGTTGGCACGTTCCATCACTCCGTCACGCCTTATAACAGCCAAAGCAATGGGGCTGACATCAAAATAATCATCAAAATGCAGGCCACCCTGCCCGCTGACATCAATGGTTTCTTCAAGGACGGAAGAAGCATTTTCCTTCTCTTCATCCTGCCAGATAACGGCCCGCGACAAATCGCGCCCTGTACCGCCTGGTGCAGTTCCGGCAGCACAAAGACGCAACTGCTTTGCGTCGCCCTTAGAATCAAGCTGTATCTGTATGCTACGAAAGGCGCCGGATTTTTCCATCCGTCTGCAAATTATGCCTGCATTCTGCTCCCCGATGAGATCAGAAAGTGAAATACCCCCCGACGTAAATGTGGAAAGATCTACATCAAGCCAGCGGGCAAGTGTTGTGTTAAGATAAACAACACGCCCGGCCCTGTCCCACGAAACAAAACCTGCCGGAGCATAATCAAGATGGTTGACCGCCTCCTGCAAATCCCTGACAAAAACCTCCTGACTGGCGCGTTGCCCGGTCAGGTCGGTGATTGTCCACATCATCATGGCGTATCCATCCAGCTGAAACGGCTTTACCGCCACGGAATAAACAAAAACCCCCTCCTGTTGCGTATCATCCTGCGGCAGAAGGCTTTTCGTCAGTTTTATTTCATGGCAGGCAGCATATCCTTCCCTGGCAGTACGACTCAAACGATAAATGATCTGAGCGGTCTTCTCATCACGCGCAAGCAAGATTTCCGGTGTCATGGCCCGAGAACCGGCCAGACGGCGGTAAACACCGTTCATGTACAGAACCCTGCCGCTATCACTTGTCAGAACAAGCGCTTCCCGCAATTGGTCAAGCATATGTGCAGCCGGCATCTTGCACGGATCACTCAGCATAAAACGACAAACACCAAAAGCAGCGCATAAAAGAAAAAATATACCGATACCGGCATAGGCTCCAACCAGGGCAAGCACCAGTGATTCATCCAGTCCCCGCTGAAATGCCAGCCAGGCAAGCCCTGTACCGGCCATGACCAGACAAACGGACACCGCCTGCCAGAAAACAGCCCATCCGCCACTTTGAATTTGAGTTGACATATCGGCTTCTGCCTGCCATGACATGAAGAGATCCTTCGCATTGTGGTGTCAAAGTGAGTTCTTTCTTCTTTTCAACCACAATGACAGGCTTGCTGCAAACCTCGATTGTACTATATGATGCATTTGAAACCATTTCTTTGTGGATCAGTAATTTTTGTCACAAGGATTTTTCGTGTTCCTGTTTGTTCATTTTTCGTCTTTCGTCTAATGTATTTTATAAGAGTTTGCAAAAACGCCCCACGAACAAATTAGGCCGGATGAAAAAATCCCGCCGACCAAAGATGGAGAATCCCAAATGTATGCCTGGCTGAGTACTTCGATCGGCGCGGACGCAACGCGCGTTGCCAGCTATATAGCGATAATCATCGCTCTTTTTGCTATTGTATGGTTATGTTTTGCATTTTTTCGTCGCATGAATATCGGAATCTTTCACATAATCGGCAAAAAGCACAACACCCGGCTTTCAGTGCGTGATGCGACGGCCCTGGATAATCGGCGACGGCTTGTTCTGGTGCGCCGTGATGATATTGAACATCTCATTCTCGTCGGCGGGCCAAGTGATGTAGTCGTTGAATTTAATATCAATGCTCCCGACAGCAAGAGGCAGGCAGAAAACAATAAAAAACGTGCAGATCCGGTACTTGCAGCGCCGGCAAGCCCGAAAGCCGAGACAAAGGGGAAAGCCATTGACAACAGGATTGAAGAAAAGGCGCCGGTTCCTGTGCATCCTTCGCAGATGGCCAAACAGCGGGAGCGGGAAGAAGAACAATATGTTTATCAACCGGAGGCTGTCCCGGGGCAGAATCCGCAATATGCCCAAGCAGCCCCCCAGCCTCATGTCTATGCTGACATGAACCAGCCAGTACAGCAGCACTATTCACAACAGAATGGTGTTTCTCACGCAGAAGTCAACCAGCAGCCCCCGCCGCCTCAGATTCAGACTAATAATACACATAATTCACCTTATTTTGCGGGTAACCGCCCTGCTATGCAGAAAGCACCGGCGAGCCAGATGCCACCGTCATATCAGCGTCATAAAAGTGCTCCCGGAGCAACAGCTCCTGCTGCACCTTCAGTAAACAGACCGCAACAACCCATGCGGCAGACACCGATCAATATACAGGCTGTCGCCGGGAATATGCGGCAAACGGCAGCACCCAGGCCGGCACCTCCGCGTACAAATGGTACGCCCGGTCATGTTTCTTCCTATTACAATTATCCAGTTAAGACAGCAGCAAACAACAGCACCCAGGCCATGCCTAAAAACAATGGTTCCAATGGTCACGCCAACGGCTTGAAAGGTGATCATCCCGGCATGAACCCAAACATGAATACGACTCATAAACCTATGGCCGCCCGCAAAGAACCGGTTCTTGATTTATCACAGAGAAAACAGGATCCTGGTTTCAGCAAAGCAGGAAGTCCGAGTGAAGAGGATTTCGATAAAATCCTGCAGAAAGAATTGATGCGTTCCTAGGCTGATTTGAAATTTGCATTCCTGAATAAAAATTGGAATTTTTAGGATTCAGGTTAACAGAAGTTATGCCTTCACTCTGATTCTCAATGCCAATCTGCCGGTGTGGTTTCACACCGGCGTTTTTTAGTGGAACATAATTTTCCTGTGCAAAGATGGAATATTTTTCTTATTTCACCAGGATCAGAAAGAAATGATAAAAACAGTCTCCCTAAAGGAAAAAATAATAAATGTACTTCAAAACAAGATACAGATAATCCCTGTCCTCTTTCCTTCAGTACAGCCTGAAATACAACTATCGCAACGAAATTAACGGGGAGTATTATGATGTTTTAAAAGTAAGAAAGACCCATATTCCACAAAACACAGTTTTACGAGCAACCAGCCGACAAATTAGTAGAAATTCATATTTTGTTCTATATATTTTATTTAAAAAATTGATCATGAAATTTTAAAATTAATCTTCGTTACCATGTTCACACATAACAGGATGTTCAAAAAAATATAATTTTTGACGAATTACAGCAAGCATATGAGACTGACAAAATACTACAGACTTGATTTAATTGATAGAAGGCAAGCGGGTCAATATATAGCAACGGGAATGCTGGCTCAAAAATTGCATACAGACAACAGCACAAGACTTGCAGAAACCAGGAAAAGACCTGAAAGCGGCAAGCATTGACGGGAGTATTATTGAATATAATGGATAATTTTCAAAACCCTGCACAACGTCTCCCTATTTTCAGGGTTTATAGCACAGGTTACTTTAATTGATTTCAATGCAGGTGGATACTAGATGAACCGATTGATTCTGACTGTGTCCTGTCGTTCAACGCGAGGCATTGTCGCAGCTGTTTCAGCTTATCTTGCAGATAACGGCTGCAATATTGTTGATTCTTCACAGTTTGATGATTTGGAAACCGGGAATTTCTTTATGCGTATCACTTTCATCAGTGAAGAAGGTGTAACACTTCGACAATTGCTGGAAGGTTTTGCCGATATCCGCAAGAAATTCGCCATGCAGGCAAATTTTCATGGTGAACAGGAACGGATGAAAATCATTCTGATGGTTTCACGTTTCGGCCATTGCCTTAACGACCTGCTGTATCGCTGGCGAACTGGCGCCCTGCCTGTTGATATTGCCGCAGTTGTATCCAACCATTCTGATTATCAGAAACTGGTTATCAGTCATGATATTCCGTTTTATTATATCAAGGCGACAAAAGAAACAAAGCCGCAGGCAGAACAACAACTTCGGGATATTATCAGACAAAGCGGGGCACAGCTTGTTGTTCTTGCCCGCTACATGCAGATCCTTTCAGAAAAGCTTTGCCATGAAATGGAAGGCCGGATTATCAATATCCACCATTCTTTCCTGCCAAGCTTCAAGGGAGCCAGTCCTTACAAACAGGCCTATCAACGCGGCGTGAAACTGATTGGCGCCACAGCACATTACGTAACAAAAAGTCTGGATGAAGGGCCAATCATTGAACAGGATGTGATCCGTATTACCCATGCACAAAATTCCGATGATTATATTTCAATCGGCAGGGATGTTGAAGCACAGGTTCTTGCACGGGCCGTACACGCACATATCCAGCACCGTACTTTTATCAATAGCAATCGCGTTGTGGTATTTCCGGCAAGCCCGGGCAGCTATGCTTCCGAAAAAACAGGGAGAAAACACCGGTTTTGACAACAACAGATGCCAGACCATGCCGCCACTGCCGAGAGCGGATACGGGATGAACTGCCTGGCAACGGATCAATCTGTCTGTATTGGCAAATACCCATTGAATTGCTTTTTCTGCACAACACGGTATTGTCGCTGGCGAGAGTGAAATATCTTTTTCCGCTTCTTTCCTTTGTTTGGTCATTTATCAGGTAAACCCTCATGATGCGATTTCATTTTATTGCCAGTGAAACGGAAGATGCTGCAATGGCGAGCCGGAAACTGATCAAAAAATACGGCCAGAAGCTTCCTCAGGAGGCCGATGTCATCATCGTTCTCGGAGGCGATGGTACAGTGTTGCAGGTTCTGCGTGATTTCATGAACAGTGACAAGAAAATATACGGTATGAATCGCGGTTCAGTTGGTTTTTTGATGAATGAGTATGAAGAAGACAAACTTATTGAAAGGATTGCTGCTGCCCGTATGAAAGAGATCCGCCCACTGCGGATGATTGCTGAATCCGAACTGACGGGCCGGGTTGAAGCGCTTGCCATCAATGAAGTTTCACTCTTCCGCCAATCCTATCAGGCAGCAAAAATAAAAATCTGCGTGGATGGCATGATCCGTATGGAAGAACTGATCTGCGATGGGATTATGCTGGCAACACCTGCCGGTTCAACAGCCTATAATCTGTCTGCCCAAGGGCCAATCCTGCCCTTGATGGCCCCCCTTATGGCGCTGACACCGGTTTGCCCGTTTCGTCCGCGTCGCTGGCACGGCGCCTTGTTGCCTAATAATGCGACAGTGCGTTTCGACCTTCTGGAAAGAAAAAAGCGGCCGGTCAATGCAGCGGCTGATAATGTTGAGGTAAAATCTGTATGCTCTGTTGTTATCAACTCGGCAAATGACGTTAAAAGCCGCATTTTATTTGATCCGAATCATTCCTGGGATGAGCGGATATTATCCGAGCAGTTCCGCTATTGATAAACAATCAATTTGTACTTTTAAAAAAAACGTAATATGTTTCCTGTTCAACCATTCTCTGGTTGACATTTTTGACTGAGCACCGTAACGCACATTCCTTGTGCAATAACTGTACATCAGTTACCTCTATTGCAGTTTTATTTACTATAAGCATAAAAAGATAAGAAACGTCAAATTGACTCAGAAAGAAACCACTGCATCTTCAATTACCTTTGCCGAGCTTGGTCTTTCCACCAAGGTTCTGAATGCTGTAAAAGCTGCCGGATATGAAAAGCCGACTCCTATCCAGGCTGACGCTATTCCTTATATTCTACAGCATAAGGATGTGCTTGGAATAGCGCAGACAGGTACGGGTAAAACTGCATCTTTTGTTTTACCGATGCTGACACTGCTTGAAAAAGGACGCGCAAGGGCACGCATTCCGCGCACGCTTATTCTTGAACCGACACGGGAACTGGCTGCACAGGTTGCAGAAAATTTCGCCAAATATGGCATCAACCATCGGCTGAACGTTACCCTTCTTATTGGCGGAGTTTCTTTTGAAGAGCAAGAACGCAAGCTGGAACGTGGCGCCGATGTGCTGATTGCTACTCCTGGCCGCCTGCTTGATCATTTTGAACGCGGGAAACTGCTTTTGACCGGCGTTGAAATTCTGGTTATTGATGAAGCGGATCGAATGCTTGACATGGGTTTCATCCCCGATATTGAACGGATATGCAAGCTTATTCCCTTTACACGGCAGACCTTGTTCTTTTCTGCAACCATGCCGCCCGAAATTACCAGGCTGACCGAACAATTTCTGCATGCACCCAAGCGGATTGAAGTTGCGCAGGTCTCCTCAACTGCCCGTACGATTACGCAATGGCTGGTAAAATCGAATATAAAATCCTGGGATAAACGGGCTGTTTTACGCAAACTTATTGAGGAAGAAGGTGAAGAGCTGAAAAATGCCATTATCTTCTGCAACCGCAAGCGCGATGTTTCCGAGCTTTTTCGCTCCTTAACGCGGCACAATTTTAATGCTGGTGCATTGCATGGCGATATGGATCAGCATGCCCGCATGGCCATGCTGGCAAATTTCAGGGATGGCAGGCTGAAACTTCTGGTTGCCTCTGATGTTGCAGCTCGAGGACTCGATATTCCTGATGTCAGCCATGTTTTTAATTTTGATGTACCTATCCACGCGGAAGACTATGTGCACCGTATCGGTCGTACAGGGCGGGCAGGACGTCAGGGCAAGGCTTTTACAATCGTAACGAAAAATGACCTGAAATATGTCCAGGCCATTGAAAAAATGAGCGGAGAAAACATAAAATGGCTTGATGGCGACGCAACATGGTCGCAAGCTGAAACAGCTGATGAAACCCCTGAGACGAAAAAAGCAAAACTGCGCAAACCGGTAAAGAAAGACAATATAGAAAAAAGCAAGCCGCTGACAACAAAGCAGCAGCGCTCAACGGGAAAGCAGCCTGTAATGAAGAAACCGGCTGTCAAACATCAGAAGCATCAAGAAACGGAAACGCAAGTTGGATTTGGTGATGACATTCCTGCTTTTATGCTGATCCCGACACGCATCGACTGAAATCCATCAGAAGCATCAGAAGCATCAGAAGCATCAGAAGCATCAGAAGCATCAGAAGCATCAGAAGCATCAGAAGCATCAGAAGCAGTTGTAGTTCATTCTCGCAATTAACAAAAGCATAACCGGCTCAAGCGCACTTTTATTTTTTCCCATCCTGTCGGGATGTGGCCATAGCCTCATCTTCATGCAATGTTTTTGATTTCGATTGCATCAAGTCAAAGTACTCTACATCTTTGTTTTATTACATCGTTGCGAACGCCAGATGGGCCATCTGACTGCAAAATGCTCTCACTCCGCCTTCAGCCGCTGCACAACAAGACGGCGGCCCATCAAAGGCAACAATTCTGCAAGCTCAGGCCCACTTTCACACCCCGTCAATGCAATGCGTAACGGCTTGAACAGAACTTTTCCCCTTCTGTCTGTTTCTCTTTTCAGACGCTCCACCCATTGCTGCCAGGCTTCACGATCCCATGGCTCCGCAGGCAAAAACCGGGCAGCCTGATACACAAACCGGCTATCAGCACCGGAAAGAGGCGTAAAATGCAGGCTTTCATCAGTGATAACCTTCCACCAGCCATGCGCATCAGCCAGAGTATCAAGATTTTCACGCACTGCCAGCCAGAATGCGTCGGCTTTTTCTCCTGTTATACTCATGGCTGCCAAGCGTTCGGTAACATCGGCAAATGTCAGTTTATGGACAATATCCCGGTTAAGATTAACAAGATCAGCCGGATTAAATTTTGCCGCCGATCTTGAGACAGAAGATAAATCAAAATGCTCCGCCAGCTCGTTCATTGTTTTACATGGCTCAACATTTCCCGATGTACCGATCAGAACAGCCAATGACGCAACCGCCATCGGTTCAAACCCTGCTTCGCGCAAACTGCGAACGGACAGATCACCCTTGCGTTTTGATAACCCCTCACCTGATACTGTTGTCAGAAGATTGATATGGCCAAAAGTCGGCACAGACGCGCCAAGCGCTTCAAAAATTGCGATCTGCACACCGGTATTTGTTACGTGATCATCACCACGGATGATATGTGTCACGCCTGTATCAATATCATCAACCACGGAAGGCAACGTATAGAGACAGGTTCCATCCGCCCGAACCAGCACTGGATCCGATATGGATGCAAGATCAATTGTCTGTCCGCCCCGTACGGCATCATCCCAATGTACTTCGCTGCGGCTGGTCTCAAAAGGATTTTCAGAAAAATTCGGCAACAGAAAACGCCAGTGCGGACGTCGCCCCTCTGCCTCAAATGCCTGCTTTTCCTCTATTGTCAATCTGAGGGCCTCACGCCCATAAACCGGTGGCAATTTACGTGAAAGACGAACCTTACGCCGCCGCTCCAGCTCTTCCGGTGTTTCATAACAGGGATAAAGAAGTCCGGATTTTTTAAGCTGCCCGGCAACCTGACCATAACGGTCAAACCGTTTGGACTGGAAATAAATTTCATCCGGCCTGACGCCAAGCCAGGCGATATCCTCGGCAATTCCATCAATATATTCCGCTTTTGAGCGCTCAGTATCCGTATCATCATACCGTAAAATAAACTGACTTTTTTGCTGCATAGCAAATAACCAGTTGAAAAGCGCAATACGGCTGTTACCAATATGGATATAGCCCGTTGGAGAAGGAGCAAAACGAACACGGGTCATGGATTTCATTTGACCTCTGTTTCAAAAAAGTACGGGACAGTCATACACCAGAACCGCAGGAAAAATAAAAGCCGGATCGTTTAACCTGGTAAAGACGTTTTTAATGACCTGAAATGATTTGTTATCGGATAGCGTCGATCACAGCCAAAATTTTTCTTTGTGATCTTGACACCTGGCGCAGACTGCTGACGTTTATATTCCGCCATGTACAGCAATTGCTCAACCCGTTCAACCGTTGTCCTGTCATATCCCCGGGCTACAATCATCTCAACATCCAGATCATTCTCAACCAGACATTCCAGAATACCATCCAGAACCGGATAAGGCGGTAAGGAATCCTGATCCGTCTGGTCTTCACGCAATTCAGCAGAAGGCGCTTTATCAATAATACTCTGCGGAATGACAACACCCGCCGGCCCCTTGCCATTTTCAGGCTTACAGGCATTGCGCCATTTGCTCAAAGCATAAACCTGTGTCTTGTACAGATCTTTGATCGGGTTAAAACCACCGTTCATATCACCATAAAGCGTAGCATAGCCGACGGCCATCTCCGATTTGTTACCCGTCGTGATCACGAGTGCACCGGATTTATTGGAAAGTGCCATCAAAATAGTGCCACGCACACGGCTTTGCAGGTTTTCCTGCGTCACCCCTTCAATCACTCCGGTAAAAAGTGGCGCCAGCACTTGCCTGAAACCCTCAACAGCAGCTTCAACCGGCACGGTTTCAAACTCACAACCAAGCTGCCGGGCACAGGCCGCCGCATCGTCGAGAGATGCCTGAGAAGTATAACGATAAGGCAGCATGACAGCCCGTACATGTTCAGCCCCCAGCGCATCAACGGCAATAACCGCACAGAGCGCAGAATCAATACCACCCGACAGGCCAAGCACCACATCCTTGAAGCCATTCTTGTTAACATAGTCTCTAAATCCAACCATGCAGGCATTATAATCCGCCTCCAGACCGGAAACCAAACGGGCAGACGGCCCTTCAACACACCGCCAGCCGGAGGATGTTTCTTCCCAGACAGCCGTTGCTACATCTTCCTGAAAATGCTTCATCCGAAAAGCAAGATTACCATCCGCAGTCAAGGCAAAAGAGCCGCCATCAAAAACCAATTCATCCTGCCCGCCAAACTGGTTGGCATAGATAGCCGGTAACCCGCTTTTCTGCACCTGTCTGGCAAGAATATCGGAACGCATGCCGGATTTGCCACGGCTGAACGGCGATGCATTTGCAACCAGAATTAACCGTGCTCCCTTCCTGGCAAGTTTCTTGCAGAATTCGCTGTCATTCCATATATCTTCACAAATCGGCAAGCCAAGCGGCAAACCACGGAAGACAACAGGTTCCGGGTCATCATCTCCAGGCGTAAAAACACGCCTTTCATCAAATTCGCCATAATTCGGCAAATCAATCTTATAGCGTTCAGCAATAATCCTGCCCTTATCCAACAGCATGACAGCGTTATATATTTTCTTCTCGCGCTGAACCGGCAGACCAATCACCACACCGGGGCCGCCATCCTTTGTATCAGCAGCCAGAACCTGCACAGCTTCTTCACAGGCACGGACGAAGGCGGGTTTGCAAATCATATCCTCCGGTGAATAGCCACTGATAAAAAGCTCGGTAAAAAGAACAAGGTCAGCTTTCTCTCCGGCAGCCCTTGCACGTGCAGCGCGTGCAAGCTCAAGATTTCCGGCGATATCACCCATAACAGGATTCAACTGTGCAACTGCCAGACGAAAGCCCCTGACTGTATCCCTGGAATTTTTCATAACCATAAAATGCTTCTCACCGGACATTAAAAGACAAGGAAAATTCGTACAATATTATATTGCCTTCCCTGAAAAACCAAAAGTCAACCGTTCACGGCAATTTTCAAAAATTGTGAATCACGATCTTTTTTCAAAAGCCCCGCAATAAGGAAAGCAAGCTCCAATGCCTGATCAGCATTCAACCGTGGATCACAATGGGTATGATAACGGTCACAAAGGTCTTCCACTGAAATTGCATGTGCACCGCCAGTACATTCCGTGACATTCTTGCCGGTCATCTCAATATGGATACCGCCGGGATGCGTCCCCTCAGCGCGATGCACATCAAAGAACACTTCAACTTCTTTGAGAATACGGTTAAAAGGCCGGGTTTTATAACCGTTTGCCGTAATCGTATTGCCGTGCATCGGATCGCAGGACCAGACGACCTTACGCCCTTCCCGTTTCACGGCGCGGATAAGCTTCGGCAAATATTCTTCTGCCCTGTCACAGCCGAAACGTGCAATCAGGGTCAACCGGCCTGCCTCATTTTCCGGATTAAGAGTATCAATCAGCCTCACAAGATCATCAGGCTGCAAGGAAGGGCCACATTTGAGGCCAATCGGATTTTTAATTCCACGGCAATATTCTACATGGGCATGATCCGGTTGTCTGGTGCGGTCACCGATCCACAGCATGTGGCCGGAGGTTGCGTACCAGTGACCCGTTGTGGAATCAATCCGCGTCATCGCCTCTTCATAACCAAGCAACAAAGCTTCATGGCTGGTAAAAAAGGCTGTCTCCCGCAATGCCGGATTGGTCTTTGCCGTAATGCCAATGGCGCACATAAAATCTATCGTTTCGGAAATACGGCTTGCCAGAACTTCATAACGTTCACTCTGTGGACTGCTGCCAACAAAACCAAGCATCCATTCATGCACATTTTCAAGATCAGCATATCCCCCCTGCGCAAAAGCACGCAGCAGATTAAGCGTTGCGGCTGACTGGCGATAAACCATGGACATCCGCTCCGGATCAGGAGTACGCGACTTTTCGTCAAATTCTATGCCGTTAATAATATCTCCGCGATAGACTGGCAATTCCACACCGTCCTTCACCTCCATATCGCAGGAGCGCGGCTTGGCAAACTGGCCTGCAATACGGCCAACCTTGACCACAGGCTTGGCAGCGCCAAAAGTCAGGACGACCGCCATTTGCAGGAAAACGCGAAAAAAATCACGAATCATATCCGCCTCATGCTCGGCAAAGCTCTCGGCGCAATCGCCTCCCTGCAAAAGAAAGGCCTTCCCCTCAGCAACATTGGCCAGATCCTGCTTCAGTTCGCGTGCTTCACCAGCAAAGACCAGAGGCGGATAGCGATGCAGCTTTTCTTCAACAGCTATAAGCTTCCGGCTATCGACATAACTCGGCATCTGTTTGACCGGCTTTGATCTCCAGGATCGGGGTGTCCAGTTCTCTGTCATAGAAAAACCTGCCTTTTTCTAGAAAGTTGTATACCTTCCGGATAATAAACATGCATAAAAATACGGGACAAGAACAGGTTTTATATGAATTTAAATAAAATCTGTCCTGACTCCAGATTGATTGCGTCATTGTTCTACAAAATTTTCAGTCTGCAAAACAAGGTAAACTGTGTTTCCAGTATTTATGAAAAACTTTCTGCCATATTTTTCCATTCTGATCAGGCAGCCGGAACGGACAAGACAATGCAATGAGCAAAGCAGCAACCTGATCAACGTTCCCCATCAGCCTTCTTCCCTTTTACCATTACGGTAACGATAGTTCGGGCTATACATGGTTACCAGTTCTTCTGCTGCTGTCGGATGAACGGCCATGGTAGCATCAAATACATCTTTAGTCAGTTGTCCCTTCAGAACAATACCAAGAATCTGTGCCATTTCACCTGCATCTGGTCCCAGAATATGTGCACCCAATACAATATGACTTTCTCCGTCAACGACAAGTTTGGTCAGCATTCTCTCATCCCGGCCTGAGACAGTATTACGCATAGGGCGGAATAATGCCCGATAAATTTCAACATGCGGAAATTTCTGCACCGCATCTTCTTCGGAAAGGCCGACTGTACCAATCTCTGGCTGTGAAAAGACAGCCGTGGCGATCAGGTTATGATCCGGTACAGTCGGCTTGTTCTCAAAAGCCGTTTTCAGAAAACACATGGCTTCATGGATTGCAACCGGAGTCAACTGGATACGGTTTGTCACATCACCAACAGCCCAGATATGATCAACACCGGTCTGCATATAGGGATCAACAATCACCGCACCTGTCGTATCAACAGCAACCCCGGCCTTATTCAACCCGAGACTGTCAGTATTGGGCATACGCCCAAGCGCAAGCATAACCTGATCAGCTGTGATTTCCCTGTTATCAGACAGCATGACAGCAAACCGTTTGCCTTTTTTTTCAACACGATCGATCATCGTGTTGCAAACAATACGAATCCCTTTGGCTTCCATTGCCTCCTGTAAAAGGCGGCGCAAGTCACCATCAAATCGCCGCAGAATCAAATCTCCCCGGTAAACAAGCGTGGTCTCAACACCAAGCCCATGAAAAATATTGGCAAACTCAACAGCAATATAACCGCCGCCGGCAATAACAATCGATTCCGGCAATGTCTCAAGATCAAAAATCCCGTTGGAGGAAATACACAGTTCCTCTCCTGGAAAACCATGTACCTGCGGTCGTCCGCCTGTTGCAATCAGAATTTTTTCAGCCGTAATCCGCTCACCTGTTGTGCCAAGCTGCAAGGTATGTGCATCAACAAATACTGCCCTGTTCTGATAAATCCTTACCTGACTTTTTTCGAGTCCCTGACGGTAAAGCCCTTCAAGACGTGTAACTTCCCTGTTTTTGGCAGCAACAAGCTTTTTCCAGTCAAAATGCGCTTCCCCGACAGCCCAGCCAAAGCCTGCGGCATCTTCAAACACTTCAGAATAAGCGGAAGCATAGGTAAACAGCTTTTTGGGCACACAGCCCCGGATCACACATGTTCCACCCATGCGGTATTCCTCTGCAATTGCCACGCGCTTGCCCATGCTTCCGGCCAGGCGCGCCGCGCGGACACCGCCTGAACCACCACCAATCACAAACAGATCATAATCATAAGCTGACATTGAAACTCCACCTGAATATTCATGAGCATTTCACAACCATGAAACCGCTCTGTTGTTTTTGCCAGGCGACAGGCGTCGAAAACAGCCGGCCGGCCCCGGCCAGGAAACATCACGTCATATAACAACAAGCCATCGTCCTGTACCAGATTTGTTTTATCCTTACCCAGGATATCTTGCAGACATATAAAGCAATCATAAAGAAGGTAAACAACCAGCACCTGCTTGAATCAGTTTCTGAAAAACAGGAAAACAGCACCATGCCCACGCACGACAGAATATCCGCAAGGCAGGGTTTCCCGTCAATTCGTAATATCAATAACAGATTACGTCCTTTGCAACCCCTTTAATAATTTCTTCCGGTATTTCTGTTACTGATCTGGTATAAACCCTGTTAAGCCGAGGATTGAATATCCCCAGGTGCTTAATTCCGTGCAAATATTCGTGTAATGAACGTCGTCCCATAATATAGTACATGAGCAATTGCAACGTATGGGTGCTTGCAGGCTCTTGCTTCGATACCTTGAAATCCCATAAAGTATCAGCCGTAACGAAATCTCCATCACCCGCATTCACCGTCTCACTGTATCCCCCTTCAAAAGTGAAACCCTCTTTAACAACCGGGCCGTATTCCCTGAAAAAGACCAGACCGCGATTAACCATAATTTCAATATTCTTTATCGTATTGCTATCAGGTAAAATATCCTGAACGGGTTTATAATAATCAGAACCTGCTCTACCTGCTCTGTAAAGAACATCATACCCGGCTAACTGACAGGCTACAACAATAGATTCAGGCCGTAAGTCTCTTACACTTTCAGCTTGTTTTAGTGCCCGTTCCCCCTCTCCGACTAGCGAAGCTCCCCTGACAGAGATTTTGAAGGCGTCCTCAGGTCTTCCATAAAGCAGTGTCCGCGTAAGATAATCCACAGCAAGCCCTACCAAAGAAGAGTGAATATTTTCAGATTCAGTGCCTAATACCTCTCCCCCACTGTCAATCTCTGTAACCTCGAAGGATTTCGGAGGCAAATACCCGCCCCTCGGTTGTTTAATTGCTTTAATCCGTGACGTAACCGAAACCATAAGTTCTTCTCCCTTTTGTTCCTTGCTGAACCTTGTTGTATGGGCCAAACCTGCACATATGTGGAACTGAAAAGAAAGAATCATTATCATGATTTTTATGAAAAAAGCGGCCATCCCGCCAATGGCCGCTCTCATCATATAAAAGATTTCCTTTAAAAAACTGATATTTCCCCTGAAAGATTATATACAAAAATCCCCGGCAGATTAATTATTTCACAGCAGGTTTCTGCAACTGAACAGCAGGAATTACGCCGCTGTTTCCCTTTGCCTTGAGCTTGTCACCAAGCGCCTTACCGACATTGGCAGCCAGATCCTGCGCAATCCCCTGACGCCATATATCATAAGCACCCACAGAATCAGCCATGGCTTCCGGACCTTCTTTCAACAATTTCTTACCTGTGGCAGAAGAATAGAATTCTGTTATTGTATTAAGCTCACCTTCGGTAAAATGCTTGGCATAAACGCGTGCGGCTTCTTTCTCAAGATCAGCCCGCCGCGACACCAGAACCAGCGCCTGCTCATCAACTGTCTGTGAAATGACCTTTTCCAGATTTGGATCCTTGCGCATAAGCTCATTTTTCAGTTCCCGCGCTGTACGGGGAAGAAAAGTATCAAACTGATCGGTTGCATGAATTGCTGCGATTGTTTTTCTGGCAGCCTGAAGATGGGAAGCACTGATTTCCTGCGCGCGTGCAGACCCAAGACCTGAAATCGCCGCCATACCAAGCAGTGCAACCAGTCGACGAAAAGAAATTGCTATTGTCATGAAAAGCCTACTCCATATCACTGCGGCGCGAAGAATTCACGAGCCAATCCATAAAAAATCATAATCCTGTTTGGTCCGACAGAAAAGTTATTTCTCCAGCAGGGATTACACATCCACCACCTTGATACTGCCATCGCCACAGGCAATAATAGCACGGGAAGCAAGTTGCAGAAACAGACCATGTTCGACAACCCCGGGAATCGCAAGCAAACTGTCGGAAAGCTCTTCTGGTGCAAGAATGCGGCCAAAAGATGCATCAAGGATTAAATGTCCTCCATCCGTCACAAACGGAGTGCCGTCTTTTGTACGAAGCCTGAGTTCACCCGCAAGGCCAAGCCCGGCAGCTGCCTTTTTTATTGCCTGTCTTGTAGCCGCAAGACCGAAAATATTCACCTCGACCGGCAGGGGAAAAGCTCCCAGCGTCTCCACAAGCTTACTTTGATCCGCAATGACCAGCATTTCCTTTGATGCTGCAGCAACGATTTTTTCACGCAGCAGCGCGCCGCCGCCGCCCTTCATCAGGCTCAGTTCCGGCCCGATTTCATCAGCCCCGTCAATTGTCAGGTCAAGCCCGGGCATCTCATCAAGCGTGGTGACAGGCACTCCAAGCTCACGACACAGAACCGCACTGCGCTCGGATGTCGGCACTCCGGTAACCGCAAGTCCTTGCGCAACCCTTGCCGACAACAGCCGGATAAACTCTTCTGCTGTGGAGCCTGTTCCGATACCAAGCCGCATACCTTGCGTTACAAAATCAAGTGCTTTTTCAGCTGCTGCAATTTTCAGTTGCCGTACATCCGCTATTCCCACATCATTTTTCCAATCTCGTTCTTTTCAGATAAATTCACCACCCTGTATAAAAAGCAATCCACACCCTGTCAGACTGATCATCCTGTCTCAATGATGCCCCTGCAACAATGGATAAAACCACCCCCTATATCAGTTCAACATTCACCACCCCGTGAACAGCTTTCATTGCAGATACGATATGCGGGCCGATTTTAAACCGCCTGCCAAGCGTAATTTCAATTTCTTGCGCCCCCTGATCTTTTACCAGAACAAGGCTTACTTCACTGTCACCAGAACAATCAAGGTGCGGCGCAATATGCTTAACCGCATCAGATGAATTCAGATAAAGTCGCATGGCCTTTTGCAGCCGCCCTGCCTCTTCCTCCAGCGATTGCACAGTCTGAACCCGCAGATTGATACCCTCCGGCCTGTTTTCGGCACTGACCGTTATCACAACAGAATTGCCAGGCTCCAGCAAGCCACCATATTGGGCAAGTCCCTCCGAAAACAGAATAGCCTCATACTGGCCACTCGCATCAGACAACTGAACAATCCCCATCTTATTGCCTGAACGGGTTTTACGAATTTGCTTGGCATTCACCGTACCGGCAAGTCTGCCTGCACTGGCCCCCCTGCGCACGGAATTTGCAAAGGTGCCCCACTCCTGCACACGCATTTTTGCAAGCAGCGGCTTGTATTCATCAAGCGGATGGGCTGACAGATAAAAGCCGACGGACTGAAACTCGCGATGCAGTTTCTCCGCACCGATCCAGGGCGTCGCATCCGGCAGTAACAGCGCCTCCCTGGAGCCGTTTATCATGCCGAAAATATCAATCTGGCCGCTGTCCTGATCTTCTGCCAGACGCTGTGAACGGGCAATAATCGTATCAAGACCGGCGAGCAGCACCTCACGGGCTATGCCAAAACAGTCAAAAGCTCCGGCATTGGTCAGGCTTTCCCAAACCCGCCGGTTAACAATGTGCGGGTCAGTTCTTTCACAAAAATCTTCCAGACTCTCAAACGGCCTGGCGCCACGGCACGCTACAATATGATCAACCGCAGGCTCACCCACCCCCTTGATCGCAGCAAGAGAGTAGTAAATCGCATTTTCACCGACTTCAAAAACCCGGTAAGATGTCTGGATTGAAGGCGGTACAACTCTGATCCCCAGCCGCTCCGCTTCATGCCGGAAATCATTGAGCTTGTCGGTATTCGACATATCATAGGTCATCGATGCGGCAAGAAACTCAACCGGATGGTGCGCTTTGAGATAAGCAGTCTGATAAGATACTATGGCATAGGCAGCCGCATGGGATTTATTGAAACCATAATCAGCAAATTTTGCCAGCAGGTCAAAAATCATATTTGCCTGCTCCCTGGAAACGCCGCCGGCCACCGCACCGTCAACAAAACGGGTTCGTTGCCTGTCCATCTCCGCACGAATCTTTTTGCCCATGGCGCGGCGCAACAGATCAGCTTCACCGAGTGAATAACCTGATAAAACCTGTGCAATCTGCATCACCTGCTCCTGATAGACGATAACGCCCTGCGTTTCTTTTACCAGGTAATCAATCTTCGGATGAATTGAAGCGATTTCCTCTTCCCCATGCTTGCGTGCATTATAGGTCGGGATATTTTCCATTGGCCCGGGCCGGTACAGCGCCACCAACGCGATAATATCCTCAATCCTGTCCGGCTTCATGCCGAGCAGCGCCTTGCGCATGCCCGCACTTTCAACCTGAAAGACGCCAACCGTTTCACCGCGCGACAGCATGGCATATGTAGCAGCATCATCCAGCGGAATATGCGCAAGATCAATTCTGATTCCCTTGCGTTCTATAAACCGGACAGCTGTCTGCAAAACAGTGAGTGTCCTGAGACCAAGAAAATCAAATTTCACAAGCCCGGCCTGTTCAACATATTTCATATTGAACTGCGTCACCGGCATATCGGATCGCGGATCACGATACATCGGCACCAGTTGCCGTAATGGACGGTCACCGATCACAATACCTGCCGCATGGGTTGATGCATGGCGATAAAGTCCTTCAAGCTTGCGGGCAATATCGATCAGGCGACCGACGATCGGATCTTTTTGCCTTTCTTCCTCAAATTTCGGTTCATCGGCCACAGCCCTGGCAAGGGATACAGGATTGGAAGGGTTGGAAGGAACAAGCTTGCTCAACCGGTCAACCTGGCCATAGGGCATTTCCAGCACACGGCCGACATCACGCAAAACAGCACGCGCCTGCAATGTACCGAAAGTAATGATCTGCGCGACCTGATCACGTCCGTATTTTTCCTGAACATAATGGATAATCTCTTCCCGCCGTTCCTGGCAAAAATCAATATCAAAATCAGGCATGGACACACGGTCAGGGTTGAGAAACCGCTCGAACAGCAGGGAAAAACGCAGAGGATCAACATCCGTAATTGTCAATGCATAGGCAACAAGAGAACCCGCACCCGAACCGCGCCCCGGCCCCACGGGTATGCCGCAAGCCTTGGCCCATTTGATAAAATCGGAAACGATAAGGAAATAACCTGAAAACTGCATGCGGCTGATAATGGAAATCTCATATTCAAGCCGCTTTTCATAATCTTCAGCCGTGTAACCTTCTGCCAGCCCGGCCGTTTTTAACCGCTTGCCAAGTCCTTCCCGGGCCTGACGGGCCATTTCCTCCGCTTCAGCGGCAAGAACAGCAGCCGGATCGTCACCGCCACGGTCAATAAAACGCGGCAGAATGGGGGAGCTTGTCGGCGTACAGGCATGACAGCGCTGTGCAATCTCAACTGTATTGTCAAGGGCTTCCGGCAGATCGGCAAATAACTGCGCCATTTCCTGCCGGGTTTTCAGGTAATGATCAGGAGTGACCCTGCGGCGATCCCCGACAGAAACCACCTGCCCCTCAGCAATGGCAAGCAAAGCATCATGGGCTTCATAATCCTCGCGCTTCAGAAAAAATGCTTCATTGGTAGCAACAAGCGGCAGCTCTTTTTCATAGGCCAGTTCCACAAGTTTCTGTTCCAGTATCCGGTCGTAATGGCCATGGCGCTGCAACTCGACATAAAGCCGGTCACCGAACGCAGCATGCAATATATCCAGTCGCTGCATGGCCCTGTCGGGCTTATCTGCTGTAAATGCCTGATCAACCGGGCCGCCCGGCCCGCCAGTGAGAGCAATAATCCCCTCTGCCAGACTATCAAGCCATGCAGCCTGGATATGTGGAAGCTCCATATCCGGCTTGTCGAGATAAGCGCGGCTGACAAGATGCATAAGATTGGAGTACCCATTATCTGTCGCTGCAAGCAGGACAATTGACGGAAAACCGGATAATGTCCGCTGTCTTGCCATTCGCGGATCAGGTTTTTCATCCTGAAAATCAATCGTTAACTGGCAGCCGATAATCGGCTGGATACCGGCCTTGAAACATTTTTGCGAAAATTCAAGGGCGCCGAACAGATTATTGGTATCAGTCACGGCCATTGCCGGTTCATGATCTGCTACGGCATGATCAATGATCCTGTCAGCCTTCAGGGCGCCTTCAAGCAAGGAGTAAGCAGAATGAACCCTGAGGTGAATGAAGCCTGGTTTAACCAGCTCTTTCTGCATGGTTTCACCCTTTGCCCTTACTGTCTGCCACGCGCCTTCAACCTGTTTATCTGATTCCCGCCTTCTTTATTGTGGAACACACAATTTTTATGTCCAGTATTTTTATTGCGGAGCAGTATTTTGCACAACAATTTATCCGTCGGCGGCAATCTCCAGGATATCAGGCAAGCTCTATAATTTTTCCGGCTTGCAAGGTAATGCGTCGGTTCATCTGTTTGGCCAATGTATGATTGTGGGTTGCAATCAATGCCGAAAGGCCGGATTGACGCACAAGCGCAGCAAGGGCGCGGAAAACATATTCCGATGTTACCGGATCAAGATTCCCGGTCGGTTCATCCGCAAGCAAAACAAGCGGTACATTCGCTACCGAGCGTGCAATAGCCACACGCTGCTGCTCTCCGCCCGAAAGTTCGGCAGGCCGGTGCGTAGCACGGTGACTGATCCGCAAATATTCCAGCAGTTTCAGGGCACGGCCTTGCGCTATCTTCCTGTCAAGCCCGGCAATCATCTGCGGGATCATAACATTTTCAAGCGCAGTAAATTCAGGTAATAAATGATGAAACTGATAAACAAAGCCGATATCAGAACGGCGGATAGCCGTACGCTCATCATCGTTGAGCTGCGAACAGGACTTGCCGTATAACTCAACCTCACCGCCATCAGGCCGCTCCAGCAGACCGGCAATATGCAACAGTGTCGATTTTCCTGCCCCGGAAGGCGCAACAAGAGCTACCATTTCTCCACGGTTGAGCGTAAAACTGGCCCTGTCAAGCACGACAAGCGGCTTGTTACTGTTACTGTAGCGCAAATCAATGTCCGTAAGTTTCAATACCGGTGTCATTCTATTCATATCGCAATGCCTGAACAGGATCGAGCCGCGATGCATGCCAGGCCGGAATCAGCGTCGCCAGAAAGGAAAGCAGCAGCGCCATGATAATCACCATGATTGTCTGGCCTGCATCCATCCGCGAAGGCAGCTGACTTAAAAAATACAGCTCACGATTGAAAACATCGACCCCGGATATCCACGAGATAAAGGACTGAATCCGCTCAATATTAAGACAGGTTATAATGCCGAGAACCACACCGAAAAACGTGCCGCTGACACCGATAATGGCGCCCGTCATCATAAAAATACGCATAATAGCACTGCGCCGTGCGCCCATAGTGCGCAGAATGGCAATATCATGCCCCTTGTCCTTGACAAGCATGACAAGGCCTGAAATGATATTGAGCGCCGCTACAAGTACAATCAGCGACAGAATGATGAACATGACATTGCGCTCTACCTGTAGCGTAGAAAAAAATGACTGATTGCGCTGGCGCCAGTCAATCATGTAGATCTGACGTCCCGATGCTTCTTCAAGGCGCGGCCACACAGCATCCACATCATCGGGATTATCAAGAAAAGTTTCAAGCGATTGCACTTTTCCTTCCTGATTGAAGAAAAGCTGCGTTTCCTCCAGCGGCATGAAGATAATTGATGAATCATACTCATACATGCCGATTTCATAAATCGCCACAACCTCATAGGTTTTCACCCGCGGATTAACACCAAAAGGTGTCACATCGCCATCAGGAGAAATAAGGCGGATTTCACTGCCGAGTGTCAGCCCAAGCCGCTCTGCCATACCGGTGCCGATAGCAACTCCGTCGGATTTGTCAAAATCCTTTAATGTCCCCTGCTTGATGTTATTGGCCACCATTGTCATCTTCTCCAGATCCTGCTTGCGCAGACCGCGGACAAGCGCGCCCGTCCCCTCGCCGGCTTCACCCTGGGCCAGAGCTTGCCCTTCAACAACCGGCAGAATAAACCTGACTCCCTCGACAGCATCAAGACGGGGAATAAGCGTTTCATAATCATCAAATGTGCCATCAGCAGCCTGTATGACAAGATGACCGTTGATACCAAGAATTCTGTTCAACAGTTCAGTACGAAAACCATTCATGACCGACATGACAACGACCAGCGCCCAGACACCGATCAGAATGCCGATGAACGAAATAATCGTAATTACTGATGTAAACATCTGCTTTCTGTTAGGAAGCATATAGCGAAATGCTATCATCCACTCAAAAGCGGCAAACGGGAGGATTTGCCGGCCAACAGACATGTCAGTTTTATTCATTTGCTTCCTGTAATGCGATTGATTGCGGCTTCAAGCGGCATTGTCTCACGCTTACCGCTTTCGCGATCCTTTATCTCAGCCTCACCGGCAGCAGCGCCGCGCGGCCCAATAATCACCTGTAACGGCAGGCCGATCAGATCCATCGTCGCAAATTTTGAACCGGCCTGCTCCCGGCTATCATCAACCAGGCAATCGTAACCGGCATTCTGCAACTGCTGGCAACAGATTTCCGAAAAGCGGTCGCACAGCGCATCACCTGGTTTCATATTGATGATACCAATATCAAACGGTGCAATCGCCTTTGGCCAGATAATGCCGTTTTCATCATGGGATGCCTCAATGGCCGCAGCAACAAGACGCGATGGCCCGATGCCGTAAGACCCCATAAAAACCGGGCGTTCCTTACCATCAGGCCCCATGACAGTAGCCCCCATCGGCTCGGAATATTTTGTCCCGAAATGAAAAATATGCCCGACTTCGATCCCGCGCGCAGTAACCCGCTCACCCACAGCAATATCGGCCCAACTGCCATTTTCCTCGTGCATTTCTTCAGTCGCGGCATAAGGTTCCGTCCACCGATGTACAACATCTGCCAAAGCAGTGTCATCGGAAAAATCCGTATCCGCTCCTGGTACAGGCATATCCAGATATTTGCGATCACAAAAAACCGCGCTTTCACCGGTATCGGCAAGAATAATAAACTCATGGCTGAGATCGCCGCCGATCGGGCCTGTATCAGCCCGCATCGGAATGGCCCGAAGACCGACACGGGTAAATGTGCGTAAATAAGCCACAAACATACGGTTATAAGCAGCCTGCGCCCCTGCATGATCAAGCTCAAAGGAATAAGCATCTTTCATCAGAAACTCACGTGAGCGCATAACGCCAAAACGGGGGCGGATTTCATCACGGAATTTCCACTGAATATGATAAAGATTGAGCGGCAGATCCTTATAGGAGTGCACATAGGAACGGAAAATATCCGTGACCATTTCCTCATTCGTCGGGCCATAAAGCATATCACGCTCCTGACGGTCCTGAATGCGCAGCATCTCTCTGCCATAATTGTCATAACGGCCGCTTTCGCGCCACAGATCCGCCGGCTGGATAGTCGGCATCCAGATTTCAAGCGCCCCGGCACGGTTCTGCTCTTCACGGATAATCGTACAAATCTTGTCCAGCACCCTCTTGCCTAATGGCAGCCAGGAATAGATACCTGCAACCTGCTGACGAATCATACCGGCCCGCAGCATCAGACGATGAGAGATGACTTCAGCTTCTTTCGGATTTTCCCTGAGAATAGGCAGAAAGTAATTTGAAAGACGCATAAGCAGCACCAGTTTTTAAACAAAATACAGGCGAATCACCGCCGGAAACCTCATTAGCATTAACCGCAATTCTATACTGTGGAAACATTCACGACCCAAGTAATTTGCGGCGAAACCCGTAACAGCAATTAATTTTGCCTGCCAAAAGTTCCGGCATAAAAGCCATGACAGCCAATCGCTGCAATATTTTTTTACCCGTTCACAGGAATGTGGCAAAATTGCACCGGCATTATATTCTTTAATGAAAAATGATATTAAGAAATTTTGTATATTAAAACAATAAAGAATAACAGGCCCAATTATCTCTCATATAAACAATCCGGGAAGGTTCCATCTCAGACACGCCTTGATATTATGTTTTCGAGCCGGGATTCAAGAATCAGCACACAGATACTGATTTTCAGCAAAACCGGTGAAACCTTGCCTTTTTGCGCTCCTGTCTGTCTTTGAAGCGTCTGCCTGATTTTCAGAACATTTCCCGTCCAACTGCAAAATGCTCTGGAAAAACGGCATTCCTGTCTCAATTTTTATATGCGGTGCAAAAAAACAGTTACAATAGTTTTTTTACCCCAGATTTCATTAACAACCGAGCGCACAGCCTTGCGGGCGGCCTCACGTACAACTTCTTCATCCCTGCGGCGCTGCCTGGGAATATTGTTGACAGCATCCTCAACACTGTCCAGCAAGATATCTTCCATAAGTTCACCATGACCATCCGTTTTAGGAAGCCCCATGGCAACCAGTTTTGCCTCCTCTGTCAATTCACAGGATTTGTCAAGCAAAAGCGAAACAGCAACATGACCGACATGACTCAGCTTATACCGCTCGCGTATACCAAGCTGGTTTTCATCTCCCAGAAGATTGCCATCCTTATAGATTCGCCCGACCGGTGCCTGATCAATTATCCTTGCAGCACCGGGTGCCAGCCGCAGAACATCACCGTTCCGGATTTGCGCCACGGTTTTTATACCAGATACTGCGCCCAACGAAGCATGCGCTGCAAGATGGGCTGCCTCTCCATGCACTGGCACCAGAATTTGCGGCCTGACCCATTCATACATTTGCTTGAGCTGGCTGCGATAGGGATGACCCGAGACATGTACAGGCGCATCATGGTCAGTTATAACTTTAATACCCTGGTCAATCAGACGGTTTTGTGTGTCAATGATAGCCTTTTCATTGCCGGGAATACTGCGTGATGAATAAATAACCACATCACCCGCCGCCAATGTAATATCACGCATTTCATTGCGTGCAATTTTTGCCAGTGCAGCCCTCACCTCACCCTGACTGCCGGTAAGGACAAGAACGATCCTGTCACGCGGCACCGAGGTATAATCCTCTTCATTCAGGAAAGGTTCAATCCCTTCCAGATAACCAAGCTCGCCGGCCACACCGACGCTGCGCTTCATGGAGCGGCCAACCAGCAGCACACGGCGCCCTGCCTGTCCGGCAGCTTGCGCAATAGATTTTATGCGCCCGACATTGGAAGCAAAGGTTGTGACAGCAACACGCCCCGATGCTTCGGTTATGATTTTTTCCAGACTCCGGCTGACTTCATGTTCCGACAGCGGCACATCATCAATAAGTGCATTAGTTGAATCACAAACAAGAGCAAGAACCCCCTCCCTGCCAATCTTGCGAAAACATTCTTCATCTGTCGGATCCCCAAGTGTTGGTGCCTTATCAATTTTCCAATCCCCGGTATGAATAACCGTACCAAGCCGCGTACGTATAGCGAGCGAAACAGGCTCAGGAATGGAATGCGTGACTGCGACGGCTTCAATCTCAAACGGACCGACCTGAAAACAATCTCCGGCTTTAAAAACATTCAGCGGAATTTTACAGGAATTAAAATCTGACTCCCGCTTGGCTTCCAGAAGGCCTGCCGTAAATGCTGTGCAATAAACTGGAATTTTTAATTGCGGCCATAAATCCAGAACCGCCCCGAAATGATCTTCATGGGCATGGGTCAAAATCAGTCCACGAATGTTATGACGCTCATTTTCAAGAAAACGTATATCCGGCAGAATGAGATCAGCGCCCGGAAGTTCATGGCCAGCAAAACTCACCCCCATATCGACGACAAGCCACTCCCGGTCATCTTCCGGCCCATAGCCATATACAGCCAGATTCATACCAATTTCACCCACACCGCCCAAAGGCAAAAAGATGAGCTCGGCATTATTTGAAGCCAACATAAAATTCTCCTGATTATTTCAGTAAAAGCTGAATAAATTTCTTATTGCCAGATCACTTCAGGTCTTTGATTGAACAGATGCATTGCCTTGAAACATTTGATTGAATTGCACCCAATCAAATGTTTCGCTTCCTTGTTTGATCGCATTGCTGCAAACGTCAAATATGCCATTTGACCGCAAAACGCTTTAGCCTCATCATACTTCCCTCCTCTGGCCGATAACCGGAAGTATATATATCTGCAAGGCAGGAATACAACAGCCGCACTCTTATGATTATCATGGCAGCAATAAGGCACAAGACATCATTCTTTACCCATACTTCAGGCAAGCATACTGCTCAAAATTGTTGTGATCTTTCCTCTATGCATCAGCTGTTTGTTTTATAATTTCAGCCCAGCCGACACTGCCATCATCAGACAATAGCTGATAAAACCACCAGCACAAACTATAATTCTGCTTTCGTCCACCGATTGCTACCCGGCTTTCCAGACTGCCTCTGCATATTGGATATATCCTGCCCCTTATACCAAAAACAGATATATCTCATTTTAACTGGCAGTCAAAGCAAATGCACCCGTCTTATCAAAATATCAGGATTGAGTATGGACGGAAGCAACAGTGCCAAAATACACATCTCCGGTTGGAATGGTAATTTTTTGCCCATCATCCTTTCGCAGAATAAAATGACAATTATGATCAATTGTCTCAAATATACCCGAAACCATATCACCATCTATCGTAACATGAACATTCTGTCCAAGATTGGCTGCATGTTGCAGCCATTTGCCCCGGATTGTATCAAGACCTATACCGCGATCCCACACCCTGCAATTATCAACCCAGATATGCGAAAGAGCCTCAAACACATCTGCTGGCGAACAATCAACCCCAATCTGCCGTAAACTGGTCGCCGGATAAGGCAAACCAGCCGGTGACCCGGTAACATTGACACCGATGCCGATCATAATAGCATTGTACCTGCTATCCAGAGGCACAAGCTCCAGCAATATACCGGCAAGTTTGGCCCCATCGGCAAGAACATCATTCGGCCATTTCAGTTTGACAGCCTGAGCCGTCAGCACAACCTCCGGCATAACCCGGCCAAGAGCTTCTATCAATGAAACACCGGCAACAAAACCAAGCGTCGCCGCTTGTCCGGGATTAAAATCATCAACCAGCAATAATGTCGCATAAAGATTTCCCGGCCTGCTAACCCATACACGCCCCCGACGCGCCCGGCCCGCCGTCTGTTCATCGGCAACGACCCATACCTTGCCCCGGTCACCGTTTTTGGCAATTTCGGCAGCCAGAACACTGGTGGATTCAACACGCCCGAACGACTCCACCCGATAACCGGCATTGACAGCATGAGATGACAGGTGAAAAACCATCCCCGATATCAGAACAGTGAACGGGCTGCTGTTTCCGCCCATGGCATAATCCAAATGCCGAAGAAAGCATAAAACAGAACGAAAATACCCGACAGGGCCAGAATTACGCGTAATTCCATAAGCATGGACAGAAAATTGCCTTTTGGCTCATCAAACCACATAAGCTTGATCATGCGCAAATAGTAGAATGCGCCGACAACTGACGACAGCATACCCACAACAGCAAGCGGCACAAGACCTGCGCCGACAGCAGCCGAAAAAGTATACCACTTACCAAAAAAACCGGCCAGTGGCGGAATACTGGCAAGCGAAAACAGATGCAGCGTCATAATAGAAGCCATAAACGGATTGTTTCGGGCAAGGCCGGCAAGATCATAGATACTCTCTACGTACCCCTCACGGTTATTCATAGCAAGGATGAAAGCAAAACAGCCAAGGGTCATGGCAGTATAAATCACCATATAAACAATCACACCCTGCACACCGATAACTGTTCCCGCCGAAAGACCAACCAGGGCATAGCCCATGTGCGTGATAGAGGAATATGCCATCAGGCGCTTGATATTATGCTGGCCAATACCGGCAAATGCACCGAGAATCATCGATGCAATGGCGATAAAGATAACAATCTGCTGCCAGGCAGGCATAATATCCAGTCCAGCGGCTACAGGCGCGCCAAAAACGCTGACCACAATACGGATAATAAGTGCAATGGCTGCGACCTTCGGCGCACTGGCAAAAAAAGCTGTAACAGGAGTCGGCGCACCTTCATACACATCTGGTGTCCACATATGAAAGGGAACGGCCGAAATCTTGAAAGCAAGGCCGGCCAGAACAAAGACCACACCAAATATAATACCAAGTTGCGGTGTCACCTGCCCGGCCAAAACCTTGGAAATTTCAGCAAAACCTATATGGCCGGTATAGCCATAAAGCAGCGAGATACCGTAAAGCAACATGCCTGAGGACAAGGCCCCCAGAACAAAATATTTCAGACCCGCTTCCGTTGAGCGCAGATTATCGCGATTGATGGCTGCCAGCACATAAAGTGCGAGGGACTGCAATTCAAGGCCAAGATAAAGCGATAGCATATTACCCGCTGAAATCATCAGCATCATGCCCAGCACCGCCAGTAGTATCAGAATGGAAAATTCAAATTTATCAAACTTTTCCACACGGGCAAAACCGACAGACATCACCAGCACAACAAAAGCGCCCACGAGTGTCAAGATTTTCATGAAGCGGCTGAATGCATCCATAATCAACGCATTGCCAAACACAATTCCACTATGCGGAAAAACAGCAAGCAGAACAACAGCAGCAACAAGAACAGCTATCGCCAGCCCTGTTACCGCTGTATAAGAATGCGCTCCGGAAAAAATACCGACAAGGAGCAGAACAACAGCCCCCAAAGCCACCAGCAGCTCCGGAAACATTAGCGTCAATTGGGCCATCAGATCAATTTGCATCTGCCTTTGCCTCTTTTACTACTGCAAGAATGCTATGCCAGTCTTGGCCAGCACCACATTGTTATAATTGCTGATAAGAAGTTCAACCGCACGGTGAACCACATTCAGGATTGGCGCAGGATAAACACCAAAGAAAACCGTCAGAATAATCATCGGATAAAGGATGAATTTTTCCCGCTGCGACAAATCAAGCAATGCTTTCAGGCTTTCCTTCTCAAGGATGCCAAAAATAACACGCCGATACAGGTAAAGCGCATAAGCTGCCGAAAAAATAACACCGGTTGTGGCAATCATCGCAACCCAGCCGTTCACACGAAACACACCAATCAATGTAAGAAATTCACCAGAAAAGCCTGATGTGCCGGGCAAACCGATATTCGCCATTGTAAAGATCAGGAATACAACAGCATATTTCGGCATATTATTGACAAGACCACCGAAAGCAGCAATTTCACGCGTATGCATACGGTCATAAATAACACCGACACAAAGAAACAGCGCCGCCGACACAATACCATGTGACAGCATCTGGAAAACAGCACCTTCAACCCCTTGAATATTCGCCGCAAAAATACCCAGTGTCACATAACCCATATGCGCAACAGAAGAATAGGCAATCAGTTTCTTCATATCACTCTGAACAAGCGCCACAAGGGATGCATAGACAATGGCAATAACGGAAAGTGCAAAAATCAGCGATGAAAACTCGGCAGACGCCAAAGGAAACATCGGCAAAGAAAAGCGCAGAAAGCCATAACCGCCAAGTTTCAGCAGGACACCGGCCAGAATGACCGAACCTGCTGTCGGGGCCTCGACATGGGCATCCGGCAGCCAGGTATGAACCGGCCACATAGGTATCTTGACAGAAAAGGATGCAAAAAACGCAAGCCAGAGCCACATCTGCATATGGGCGGGAAACCTGTGATCCAGAAGGGCCGGAATATCCAGCGTCCCGGCCTGCCAGTACATCGCCATGATGGCAACCAGCATCAGCAGTGAACCAAGCAATGTATAAAGAAAGAATTTGAATGAGGCATAAACACGGCGCGGACCGCCCCACACACCAATGATAATGAACATCGGAATGAGGCTGCCTTCAAAGAAAATATAGAACAGAACCGCGTCAAGCGCACAGAACACGCCAATAATCATCGTTTCAAGAATCAGAAACGCAATCATATAATCCTTGAGCCGTTCCTTAACTGTTTCCCGGCTCGCAAGGATACAAAACGGCATCAGAAAAGCAGACAAGACAACAAAGAGAACGGAAATACCATCAACGCCCATATGATAGCTGATGCCGCCACCAAGCCAGTTTATCTTCTCCTCCATCTGGAAACCGGGATTATCCGTATCGAAACCCGCCCAGATCACCAACGAAAGAACGAAGACAAAAAGTGTCGTAAGAAAAGCCACATTACGGATATTACGCCGGGCAGCCTCACTATCATCCTTGATCAGAAGGACAAGCAGCGCGCCAAACAGCGGCAGAAATGTGACCGTTGAAAGAATTGGCCATTGGTCGGTCATCAGTTTAAGCTCCCGATCATCATCCAGGTGATGAGCGCAGCGATACCGATCAGCATCGCAAATGCATAGTGATAAAGATAGCCTGTCTGCATACGGATAACCTTGCCGGTAATATCCATGACCCTTGCGGCAACACCATTGGGGCCAATCCCGTCAATGATTTTCATATCGCCGGTTTTCCAGAAAAACTGGCCGATCGCAAATGCCGGGCGCACAAACAGAATGTTATAAAGCTCGTCAAAATACCATTTGTTGAGCAGAAATTTATAAGGACCGGAGAAAACAGCCGCCAGAACTTTCGGAATGGAGGGCGCAACAATGTAGAACAGGAACGACAGACAAAATCCGATAGCCATCGCCGTAAAAGATGACCACCTGACCCACTGCGGCACATGATGGACTGTTTCCATGACCCGGTTGGCCTCAGAGGTAAACAGCGCGCCATTCCAGAAACCCTGATAGGCATCTCCAAAGAAATAAGAATGGAATATCACCCCGACAAACAGCGCACCTGCCGCAAGCAACAGCAAGGGTACAAGCATAACCGGAGGCGATTCATGGATATGATGCATCACATCGGCAGTCGCACGCGGTTTGCCATGAAATGTCATGAAAATAAGGCGCCAGGAATAAAAGCTTGTGAAAAACGCAGCAATAACCAACGACCAGAACGCATATCCGGCAGCCGGCCCTGTTACTGTAAAAGCCGATTCAATGATGGAATCCTTGGAAAAGAAACCCGCCGTCCCGAAGAGAGTGCCTGGAATTCCCACCCCTGTCAGGGCAAGCGTGCCGATAACCATCATCCAGTAGGTTATCGGAATATGTTTACGCAATCCGCCCATACGCCGCATATCCTGCTCATCCGAAACCGCATGGATAACCGAACCGGCCCCCAGGAACAGCAGCGCTTTAAAAAAAGCGTGTGTAAAAAGATGAAATACTCCCGCACCATAAGCACCGATACCCAAAGCCACAAACATATACCCAAGCTGGGAGCAGGTTGAATATGCAATAACACGCTTGATGTCATTCTGGACAAGACCGACAGTTGCAGCAAAAAACGCGGTTGTCGCCCCGATAACAGTGATAACGACCAGTGCTGCCGGTGCAAGTTCAAAGATCGGTGACAGGCGGGCCACCATAAAGACGCCGGCCGTTACCATGGTTGCAGCATGGATAAGGGCTGAAACAGGCGTCGGACCCTCCATTGCATCAGGCAGCCAGGTATGCAGCAAAAACTGCGCCGATTTACCCATAGCACCGACAAACAGCAGCAGACACACCACAGTCAATGCATCATCCTGCCGGATCATGTCCCAATAAGGAAAAGGCAGCTTGTGCGCAAATTGCCCTGATAAGGCATTTGAGAAAATGGCATCAAAACCAACCGCATCAAACAGGAAAAAAACACCGAAGATGCCAAGAAGAAAACCGAAATCACCAACACGGTTGACAACAAATGCCTTCATCGCCGCCTTGTTTGCCGACGGACGCTGATACCAGAAACCGATCAGTAAATAGGATGCAAGTCCCACGCCTTCCCAGCCGAAAAACATCTGCAGAAGATTATCAGACGTCACCAGCATGAGCATCATAAAGGTAAAAAATGAAAGATAGGCAAAAAAACGCGGACGGCCGGGATCATTGTGCATATAACCGATTGAATAGATATGCACGAGCGCCGAGACAGAATTAACCACCACCAGCATCACAACAGTAAGCGTATCAATCCGGAAAGCCCAGTCAAATCTGAGACTGCCCGACGAAACCCAGTGCAGAACCGGAATGCGCAATGCATCAACGCTGTGAAGCCCGATCGCGAAAAATGCAATCCACGACAGAAAAGCCACAATCACCATAAGACCGCCAGTGATAAATTCGCTTGCTCGGGCACCGATACGATGGCCGCCAAGACCGGCAGTCAGAAAACCGATAAGTGGAAGGAAGACGATTGCGTCATACAATAACATTTTCCGTCAACCTTTCATTACATTGATATCTTCCACCGCGATGGAGCCGCGGTTGCGGAAGAAAACGACAAGAATAGCAAGGCCAATCGCCGCTTCTGCAGCAGCAACGGTCAGCACAAACAAGGCAAAAATCTGCCCGACCAGATCGTTAAGCACAGCAGAAAACGCCACGAAATTCAGATTAACCGCGAGCAATATCAGTTCGACCGACATCAGAATGATGATGACATTCTTGCGATTGAGAAAAATACCGAAAATGCCGATCGTAAAAAGAATGGCTGAAACGGTCAGATAGTGAGCAATATCAACGTGCATGTTTTCTTCCCGTCAAATACCCTTGTTTGATTCAACTTTTTTGATTTCAATTGCTGTTTCAGGCGTACGGGCCACCTGTCCCGCAATGGACTGCCGTTTAATTCCCGTCCTATGCTGCAAGGTCAGGACAATGGCACCAATCATCGCCACCAGAAGCACAAGACCGGCAACTTCGAAATAAAAAATATAATCCGTATAAAGCACATCACCGAGCGCCTGTGTATTGGTACGCTGCGCCATATCCGGTATTGGCAGTGCCACAGTTTGAGCAAGCTGCGGAGAAAACCCGGATGAAACAAAGACAACAACCAGTTCTGTCAGAACAACAAGACCGATCAAAGCTCCGATCGGCGCATATTGCAGCGCACCGCGCCTCAGTTCGGCAAAATCAACGTCAAGCATCATGACAACAAAAAGGAACAGCACGGCTACTGCACCCACATAGACAATCAGCAGAATCATCGCCAAGAATTCCGCGCCGGTAAGCAAAAACAGCACGGCGGCATTAAAAAAGACAAGAATCAAAAACAGTACGGAATGAACGGGATTGCGCGCCGCCACAACCATGACTGCACTCGCAATCATGATAAATGTAAACAAATAGAAAAACGCAGCAGCGAGACCTGTCAGCATGGGTTTCCCCCAAGGTTAAATCAATTTTCCATGACGCGGAAGAAAAAACGCCGCGCCTTCACCTGCAAAAACCGGCTTTGCAACCGGAACACCTTCCGGTTATCCGGCAAACCGGATCGGATCATTCAGTTCAATCATATCAGATCCCGGTTTAAAACCTTCCGGAACAAACGCCTAGCGATAAGGTGCGTCCAGAACGATATTGCGTGCAATTTCACGCTCCCAGCGATCACCGTTAGCCAGTAGTCTTTCCTTGTCATAATACAGCTCTTCACGCGTTTCTGTTGCAAATTCAAAATTCGGCCCCTCAACAATTGCATCAACCGGGCAGGCTTCCTGGCAAAAACCGCAATAAATGCATTTCACCATATCAATATCATAGCGTACCGTACGGCGCGTTCCGTCATTGCGGCGAGGCCCTGCTTCAATCGTAATGGCCTGTGCAGGGCAGATAGCCTCGCATAATTTGCAGGCAATGCAACGCTCTTCACCATTAGGGTAACGGCGCAGGGCGTGTTCTCCCCGGAAACGCGGCGATACATGACCTTTTTCATAAGGATAGTTGATCGTCGGTTTGGGTGCAAAAAATTGCCGCATGGACAGAAAAAAGGCCCTGACAAACTCAAGCAAAAGAAGAGATTTTGCTGCCTGAAAAATACCTGACATTCCAGTAACTCCTTATACTCAGCTGGTCATCTTCAAAAAGGCAGCAGTTATCACCACCATTGCCAGCGAGAGCGGTAGAAACACTTTCCAGCCAAGACGCATTAACTGATCATAGCGATAACGCGGAACAAAAGCTTTAACCATCGCAAACATGAAAAATACAAAACAAACCTTGAGGACAAACCAGATAACGCCCGGTATCCAGTTAAGCCATGCCACATCAAGCGGCGGCAGCCAGCCGCCAAGAAACAGAATGGTGGTAAGCGCAC